>JADMIO011631541.1_pt1 | contig 48114 bp, 61 predicted proteins | sample 8958161 | NCBI WGS metagenome assembly JADMIO01 (sample SAMN16585339, study PRJNA669376) | soil metagenome | isolation source: Crop rotation soil | place: USA: Cullars Rotation, Alabama | collected 2011
ACTTCAAGTCACGTGAATTCCAAGCTTCGGATCCCACTGTGCTGGAAAGGGAAAACGTCGCCGCCCAGCGACCAGGCTTCCACCGTGAAGCTGAGCTCGTCGGAGGCGGCGGCCTTCGGCGGCGAACGGTCCAGCCCCATCACCGCGTTCAGAGCGTCCGCCAGGCGCAGCGCCGTGTCCGGCGTCAGCTTCACCGGACGGCGCGCCCCGGCGCGGGCCCGCAGAACCTCGACCAGTGCGCGATCCGGCATCGACATGGCGCAAGGATGCGATAGGAATAAAAACCGCACAAGCCACAAGGGATTGTGGCGGCGATGCTGTCACCAACAATGCCGGAGTTCCGCTTTGCCAAGGCGGTCAGCCGTCGAAGCGCCTCTTTGTCACACCGAACCCGCCGCTCCTTGGCGCGTTGGCTGCAGGGGACTTCCTGCAGAAAGAAATAAAATGCAGAGACAACTCACCGCAGCCCTGGTCTCCCTCGGAATCGCTTTCAGCTCGCTCGGCGTCTCCGGTCCGGTGTCCGCCGCCACCTACGGGTCAATGTCAGCGGGCCCTTCCGTGAAGGTTCAGATCATCAAGCACAAGCCGTCGCACAGGCGGCTGGTCTGCCGAACGGTCTGGGTCAAGAAGAAGATCTGGCGGCACCATCACCGGGTCTGGATCGTCGTTCCGGTCAAGAAATGCCATTGGGTCTGGCGGCGTCATTACTAGGCGCGACTATCGCCGCGATTGGACCCCAACCGGGTTCGATCGCGGCCCCCTGCCCGCGCATGAGACGTTTCAGGCGAGTTCCTCGGCCAGCGAGACGATAATGCCGGCAGGCCCGCGCATGTAGCAGAGCCGGTACTGGTTCTCGTACTGGACCACCTCGCCGATGAGCTCGCCGCCCTTGGCACGCAGGCGCGCGACAGCGTCATCGATGTCCTCGACGGCGAACATGACGCTCCGCAGGCCAAGCGCGTTCGGCGGCGCGGTGGCGGGGCTGACCTCGACCAGCTTCGGGTTCCGGAATTTCGTCAATTCAAGCCGGCCGTGTCCGTCCGGCGTCTTCATCATCACGATATCGACCCGGACGTCCTGGATCCCGTTGATGCGATCGACCCACGGCCCCTCCACCCTGCCCTCGCCTTCGATCGCCATGCCGAGCGCGGTGAAGAAGTCGATGGCCGGCGCGAGGTCGTCAACGACGACGCTGACGTGGTCAAGTCGCTTGATGGTCATGTGGCCATTATAGAGCGGGGCCCCGGCGTGGCGTAGGCCGCCTGGCGCGCCGAGCGCCAGAATTCAGGGTCAAGGCCCCTCACCCCGTCCCTCTCCCCAACGGGGAGAGGGGACGCGGTGGCGCGGCTCTCACCAGACTTCCAGCTTCAGCGAAGCTGCATGCCTAGCGCAGGCCGAGGGCGGCGAGCTCGGCGGTGAGCGCGGGCGGAAGCTCGCCGCGCTTGCCGCGCCTTCGATCGCGCGGGGCGTCCTTGGCCTCGAAATAGCGCCAGCCCTGGAAGGGGCGTTTCGGCTGCCATTCGGTCGGCACGACCTTCGGCTCCAGCACCAGCCGGCAGCGGCCGATGCCTTCCGAATCCACGAAGGGGCGGATGTCGAGGAGGCGCTGGCGGGCCTGCAGCGTGCCCTTGATGACCCAGTAGAGCGAGCCGCCATCGAGCAGGTCGGCAACGCGCTTCGGCACCATGCGGGTGGTGTGGACGTGCTCCAGCGGCTCCCCGGCCTTGCGCTTCTGCGCCATGCGCTCGTCGATCCACTCGACCAGGTCGTCAATGGAGTCGCAGCCGACGCAGAGCTTGATGAGGTGCAGGGTCATGGGCCGGACAGTCGCCGGCCCCCTGCCCGGAAGTCAAACGCCGCGATGCCGCTGTCCACAGGGTCGGTCAAATACGAGGCATTGGCCGCGAGGGCGCGCCGGGCGGCTGCCGATGCCGGGAACCCGCGCAAACCCGTAGCATCAGGCGAAGGCGGCTCCAGCGGGCGGGGATCGACCCGAAGGAGTTGAACAGATGAAGACGTTCCTGATTTCGGCGGCCGCGGCGGTCGCGCTCTCGGCCGGCGCGATGGCGCAGACGCCCGAGCTGCACGGCTGGCTCGGCAGCGAAACGCTGAAGACGCCCTACGGCGATTTCGAGTTCAAGGGCGGATATCCGGTCGGCGATACGGGCCAGAAACTCATCGATCTCGAACTGCGCAACCGCGCCATCGAGGTCTATCTCACAAACATGATGGCAGTCAGCGAGCGGGCCCAGGAGGAGGCCCTTCGCGCGGGCGGGATGGCGAAATCCAACCAGGTGGCGATCTGGGAGCAGCTCATGGACTCAAAGACGGTGCTGCTCACCGCCAACACCGAGACTGTCTATGCGCTCGGCGTGCTCAACCTCAAAGACGACGGCCCGACCGTCGTCGAGGCGCCGCCGAAGATGCTCGGCTTCCTGCAGGACGGCACGCAGCGTTACCTCATGGACATCGGCCCGCTCGGCGCCGACAAGGGCAAGGGCGGCAAATTCCTCGTGCTGCCACCGGGCTACGAGGGCCAGGTGCCGGACGGCTATTTCGTCGTCAAGTCGCCGACCTATTCGGTGCTCTTCGCGATGCGCGGCTTCCAGGTCGACAACAAGACCGACCAAGCCGTCGCGCTGATGAAGCAGACCAAGGTCTATCCGCTGTCGCAGGCAGGCAACCCGCCGGCGACCGAGTTCATCAACGGCAGCGAGCACCCGTTCGAGGTCGTGTTTCCCGACACCATCCAGTATTTCGAGTCTCTCCCCGGATGGTCGAGGAGGAGCCGCTCGACACGTTCGGGCCGCTCGAACGGGCGCAGATGCTCTCGATCGGCATCGAGAAGGGCAAGCCGTTCGCGCCGGACGCGCACATGAAACAGCTGCTCGCCGAAGCCGCACAACTCGGCGGCGCCATTGCCCGCGCCCGTGCCTACGGGCCGCTGGCGGCGGATGTCTACTACTACCCCGGCAAGCAGTGGCAGAGCTTCGGCGAGAAAGGGGTGGACTACACCTTCAGCCGCAATGGCGCGCCCCTGATCGACGCCAAGATCAACACCTACTACATGGCCGCCGGCAACTCGCCCGGCATGATGGACAAGAATGTCGGCCAGGGATCGCAGTACCTGTGGACCTACCGCGACGCCGAGGGCAACTATCTCGACGGCGGCAAGACCTACACGCTGCACATCGCGCCCAACATCCCGATGGAGAACTTCTGGTCGGTGGTCGTCTACGACCCGCTGAGCCGCTCCCAGTTGCAGACCGGCCAGCGCCTACCCTCGGTCAGCCAGTACAGCAGCCCGATCGTGAATGCCGACGGGTCGATCGACATCACCTTCGGCCCGACCAAGCCGAGCGGCAAGGCGAACTGGATCGAGACGGTGCCGGGCAAAGGGTTCTTCCCGATGTTCCGGTTCTACTCGCCGAAGGAGGCCTACTTCGACAAGAGCTGGCAGCTCGAGGACGTGAAGGAAGTGACGGCCAAGGCAGCAACGGGAGGCTGATCAGCCGCTCGATCACGAAGCGCGGCTCCGGCGGGCGGGGATTGCGACCCGAAGGAGCAGAGCCATGAACACAACCGAGATGGGCGTTACGTCGTTTTTCTTCGTGCTGTCGCTGTTCGGCACCGGGCTGGCGCAGGTCGCCGGCAACGGACCGGTGCCGGTGACGGTGGACAATTTCCCGAGGGCGGAATCCGACATGTATTTCGCAAGCGCGATCAAGGACGCCGGCAGCGTCGGCAAGTTCTTCCACAACCGCGAACCGACGCCGATCGACAAGCAGATCGTGATCCGGATGAACCGCGACACACTCTATTCATCGGCTGTGTTCGATCTCGAGGCGGCGCCGGTCACGATCACGTTGCCGGATTCCGGCAAGCGCCTCATGTCGCTGGAAGTCATCAGCGAGGACCATTACGCGCCGATGGTCGTCTATGCGCCGGGCGCAGTGACGCTCACCAAAGAGAATGTCGGCACGCGCTACGCGATGGCGGCGGTACGCACGCTGGCCGATCCCAACGATCCGGAAGATCTCAAGCAGGTCGCGACGCTGCAGGATGCGATCAAGATCGAGCAGGCCAGCACCGGCGCCTTCGAGCCGCCCACCTGGAATACGCAGCAGCAAAAGGGAATCCGCGACGCCCTGCTGGCTCTCGGGAAGTACTCCGGGGACTTCTCGAATGCCATGGGGCCCAGGGGGGCGGTCGATCCCATCCGGCACCTGATCGTCACCGCCGCCGGCTGGGGCGCCAATCCGGACAAGGACGCCAGCTACGTAAACTTCAATCCCGACCAGAACGACGGCAAAACCACCTTCGCGCTAAAGGTGCCGGCCAACGTGCCGGTCGACGGCTTCTGGTCGATCACCGTCTATAACGAGAAGGGCTTCCTCGAGAAGAACGACCTCGACGCCTATTCGCTGAACGACATCACCGCGAAGAAGAACGACGACGGCTCGGTGAACATCCAGTTCGGCGGGTGCGACGGCAAGATCCCCAACTGCCTGCCGATCACGCAGGGGTGGAACTACACCGTACGCCTCTACCGGCCGCAGCAGGCGATCCTCGACGGGACGTGGAAGTTCCCCGAGGCAGAGCCAGTGCCGATGGCGGCGAAGGGAGGCTGATACGCGGCTTCCACTGGAGCTCGATGGACAATTTCGAGTGGTCGGGCGGCTTCGGCACGCGCTTCGGGCTGATCCATGTCGACTATGCGACGCTGAAGCGGACGCCCAGCTCAGCGCATCGTTCTTCCGCGAGGTGGCAGGCACGAACCGCGTTGCCTGAAGCGGGGGTCATCTTCAGGGTTTCCACCTTCGGAATTGGGGGCTTCCCCGGACGGGAAACCCCGCCGTTTGGAGCGAGCCTCGCGATAGCTGATTCCGCCGCGAGGAAGCTGTCGTGCGCATCGGTTTCAAAGGGACGATGGTTGCCGCGGCGAGCCTGTGGCTTGCCGTCGCCCCCGTTGCGATTGCAGCCGACCTGCCGGCCTTCGAGCCGGCGCCGCAGCCATACACCTGGCACGGGCTCTATGCCGGCATCCACGGCGGCTTCGGCTGGGGCGACAAGCACTGGGAAGGCACTTTTGCCGGCACGCTGTTCGGCACCGGTGACCACACGATCTCCGGCTGGCTCGGGGGCATCCAACTCGGCGGGAACTACCAGATCAACCGATGGGTGGTCGGCGTCGAGGGCGAATTTTCGTGGGCGGGCATCAAGGGCGGCTTCACCGGCCCATTCGGCATCCCCAACACGATCTCGACGGACTGGCTGGCGACACTCAGCGGCCGGATCGGCTTTGCACCGTGGGAGCGCGTGCTGATCTTCGCCAAGGGCGGTGCCGCCTGGGCCGGTGAAACGCTTACCTCGACGTTCAACATCACCACGGTGACGGCAAACCGCACCCAGCTCGGCTGGATGATCGGCGGCGGCGCCGAATGGGCCTTTGCCGACCACTGGTCGGCGAAGATCGAATATGACTATTTCGACTTCGGCTGGGCCCGCGGTTTCGACACGACCGGGCTCGGCGACGTCGGCTCCTGCTGCCGGCCGACAAACTGGGACGTCAACCAGCACCTGAATCTGGTGAAGGCCGGCGTGAACTACCGGTTCTGAATTCGCGCGCCAGATCCATGCAGGGCGCCGCCCGAGTCGGACCGGGCGGCGCCCTGTCGATTCGGCTCAGATGGTGATCTGGGTGCCGATCTCGACGACGCGGTCGGTGGGGATGCGGAAGTAGCTGGATGCGTCGTCGGCATTGCGCGCCAGCGGGACAAAGATGCGGTCCTGCCAGAGCGGCATGCCGGAATGGGCGGAAATCTTCAGCGAGCGGCGGGAGAGGAAGAAGGTCGTCTTCATCAGGTCGAAGGTGAAGGCCTCATCCTTGATACGGGCAAGCGTGCGCGGGAGGTTCGGACTTTCGGCGAAGCCGTAGCGGATGGTGATGCGGGTGAAGGACGGCGAGACCTGCTCGAGGGTGACGCGTTCCCTGGGCTTCACGTGCGGCGTGTCGGTGGTGATGACGGTACAGATGACGTTGTTCTCGTGCAGCACCTTGAAGTGCTTGAGGCTGTGGAGCAGCGCCGTCGGCGTGCTTTCCGGATCGCCGGTGAGGAAGATCGCGGTGCCAGCGATGCGCGGCGGCGGGTGGCGGTCGAGGTTGGCGCAGAGTTCCGCGAGCGGTACCTCGCCCCGGCGGGTCTTTTCGAAGAGGATGCGGCTGCCGCGGCGCCAGGTGAGCATGACCACCATGATGAGACCGCCGAGCAATAGCGGGAACCAGCCGCCGGCGACGATCTTGAGCAGGTTGGCCGAGAGGAAGGTCGTGTCGATGAGCAGGAAGGGCAGCATGACGGCTGCCGCAAGAAAGGGGCTCCAGTGCCAGGCACGCCAGATCACGATAAAGGCGAGGATGCTGGTCACAACCATCGTGCCCGAAACGGCGATGCCGTAAGCGCCGGCAAGCGCGCCGGACGAGCGGAAGAGGCCGACCAGGAGCAAGACGCCGACGAGCAGGATGGCGTTGACCCGCGGCATATAGATCTGGCCCGCCTGCGCCTCGGACGTGTGGCGGATTTCCAGCCGCGGCAGCAGGCCGAGCTGACTCGCCTGGCGGCTCAGCGAATAGGCGCCGGTGATGACCGCCTGGCTGGCGATGACTGTCGCGGCGGTCGCGAGGAACACCATCGGCAGTCGGGCCCAATCCGGATACATCAGGAAGAAGGGGTTCTCCAACGCCGCAGGCGCACCGAGCACCAGCGCGCCCTGGCCGAAATAATTGAGCACCAGCGCCGGCAGGACGAAGCCAAGCCAGGCAATCTGGATGGGCTTGCGCCCGAAATGGCCGAGGTCGGCGTATAGCGCCTCGGTGCCGGTCACCGCCAGGAAGACCGCGCCGAGAGTCATGAAGCTGATAATGCCGTGACCGGTCGCGAAGGAGAGCGCGTGGAGCGGATTGAGCGCCAGGAGGACGACGGGGTTGGCGGCAATGCCGAGAATGCCGGCGACCGCCAGAGCTATGAACCAGACGCTGGTGACGGGACCGAACAGGGCGGCGACCTTGGCGGTGCCGCGCCACTGGACGAGGAACAGGGCCAGCAGGATCACCAGCGTCAGCGGCAGGATGAAGTCGTCGACCGCGGGCGCGGCGACGTCGAGGCCCTCCACGGCGGAGAGAACGGAGAGCGCCGGCGTGATCATGGCATCGCCGTAGAAGAGCGCGGAGGCGATGACGCCGAGGATCACGATCACCGGCGCGGCCTGTGGCCACGAACGCTGGGCCAAGGCCATCAGCGCTAGATTGCCGCCCTCGCCGCGATTGTCGGCATAGATGAGCAGGATCACGTATTTCAGCGTGACGACGACGATCAGCGACCAGAAGATGAGCGAGAGCACGCCCAACACCGCCTCACGCTCGACGATGCCGCCGCCGGCGGCGAGCATCGCCTCACGGAAGGCGTAGAGCGGGCTGGTGCCTATGTCGCCGTAAACGACGCCGATCGAGCCGATGATGAGGACCCAGAGCCCGGTCGCCGGTGCGTGGGTGCCGTTGGATACGTGGGTTGCACCGGCAGGGCCGGTAGTGGCCTCAGCCTCGGCCCCTTGGGGACCGGACACCGATGTGGCCATGATCGGAGGGACCGTATGTTGCGCTGCAATATCTGCGGCGCAGCAGCCCTAGCACCCCCGCCGGACGGAGTCATCGGCGCAGGAACAAAACAAGAAGAAAGTTCCCTCAGGCGGAGCGCGGCCTGCGGAAAGCCACGGTGGCCGCTATTTCCTGACGCCCGCCGACCGGAAACCCTCGGCAAGCTTCTCCGAAGCGGCAAAGGCCGCCTTGGCGTCGTCCCAGCTCATGCCGACGGTGGTCTTCATGTCGGTCAACGAACCGCCCGCCGCTGCCGCGATGACCGCCGGGGTCATCTGTTCCAGCGAAGCGAACTCGCAGAGGACGGCGAAGTCGTAGTCCCCGAGGGTGAAGTAGGAGCCGATGAACTTGCCGCCGGCCGCCTCGATGAGCTTCCGTGCGGCCTTGGAGCGATCCTCGGGCCGGGCGACCATGCCCTGAAGCGCCTCGCGCGTGTAGCGGCCCTGAATGATGAAGATCATGGCGACCTCCTGAAATCCGGCATGTCGGCGCCGGGTCGAAGAGAGTTTACTCCAAGCCAGGCGAATAGGCTTGCGTACAAGGCGGTGCCCTCGCCGGCGCGGCCGGCTTCAACATCCTTGTGCCGCTATCGCACCGCTGTCCCCCTCACCCGGATTTCCAAGGCGGTTTGCGTTCCGCAAACCGGGAAATCCGACCTCCCCCACAAGGGGGGAGGTGGAATGGAGACCGGGCGATGAGAACCAGTCACTCCCAGATCGCAGAGGGCCGATTGAGAATTTCTGCGGGAGGTCAGCCGGTGAGCTTCACCGGAATGCGGATGTAGGAGACGCCGTTGGCGTCGGGCGGCGGCAGCTTGCCGGCGCGGATGTTGGTCTGGATCGAGGGAAGCAGCAGAAGCGGCGCCGGCAGGGTCGCGTCGCGGGCTTCGCGGCGGCGCACGAACTCATCCTCGCTGACACCGGCAAGCTGAATGTTCTTGCGCTCGGCGCCGATGGTGGTCTCCCACTCGTAGTCGCCCCGGCTCTCCGGCAGGTAGTCGTGGCAGACGAACAGCCGCGTTTCGTCGGGTAACGCCAGCAGCTTCTGGATCGAGCGGTAGAGCGTGCGCGCGCTGCCGCCGGGGAAATCGGCGCGAGCGGTGCCGTAGTCCGGCATGAAGAGCGTGTCGCCGACAAAGACGGCGTCGCCTACGATGTATGAGACACAGGCCGGTGTGTGCCCGGGCGTGTGCAGAACGGAGGCCTCGATGCTGCCGATGCGAAAGGTTTCGCCCTCGCGGAAAAGATGGTCGAACTCGCTGCCGTCGCCGGACACATCCATCGCGTTGAAGACCGGGCGAAAGATCTTCTGCACCTCGCGGATGTGCTCGCCGATGCCGACCCTGGCTCCAGTCTTCAGCTTGACGTAGGGCGCACCGGACAAGTGATCGGCATGGGCGTGGGTTTCCAGCACCCAGTCGATGGCAAGGCCTTCCGCCGCGGCAGCCTTCAGGATGGCATCGGCGGAGTGCGTCGTCGCCTCGCCGGTGGCCTGGTCGTAGTCGAGGACAGGGTCGACAACGGCGGCGTGGCGGGTCGCCGGATCAGCCACGAGGTAGCTGACCGTGTTGGTGGCCTTGTCGAAGAAGCCGCGAACGCTCGGATGTGCCATGTCGACTCTCCACAACCCGGAAAATCTGGGCGAAAGATGGTCCCCGGGACAGGGGCTGGGAAGACCGGGGATAGGTCGGGTTTGCCCTTCCCGGAATCAATCCACGGCCTCACAATCCCGTGATAAGACGGTCGCCGGCCTTTCGGGGAGGTTTCGATGCGGCTCTTTTTTGGAATCGTCATCGGCATCGCGCTGACGCTCGGTGCCGCGTTCATCCACGACAACAACGTGCCGCCCGATCCTCCGGCTTCGGTCACCGCCGAGCACCAGATCGTCAACTGGGATATCCTCGGCGTCGTCATCCGCGAGCAGACCGCCTACCTCCGGCAACTCTGGGACAGGGCATTCGGCAAATAGCGTCGCCGCTCTGAAAACGAGGCCGGTATGGCCGCCGCCCTCACCCGCCGCGAAGTGATCGCCGGCATTGCGCCGGCGGTTGCGATCGGGCTGATGCCATGCGCGGCGCGGGCCGCGGGCAACGATCCGGTAGCCTTCGCGCGAGAGCTCTATGCACTGCCGGAGCTGTGGGGTGACGCCACCAAGGACGATGCGGCGATCGACAGATACCTGGCGCCGGACCTCGCCAAGCTCGTGCGCGAGAACTACGCCAAGACCGATTTCGAGAGCGCGCTCGACTACGACCCGCTGATCCAGGCCCAGGAGGCGGAGGACGACCTCAAGCCAAAGTTCAAGCTCGCGAACCGCGGCGCCAGCGAGGCAACGGTGAAAGTCGCGTTCGACAATTTCGAGGAGCACACCGAGCTGGCCCTCGACCTGCTGATGACCGGCAAGGGGTGGCGGCTGGCCGACCTGCACCCGTCGGACGGGTCGAGCCTGATCCTGGAACTGACCGAACTGAACGCGGCCTCGGAATAGCCGCGGGCTAGCTCGCCAGAGCGAAGCTGCTGACGACCCGATCGCGGCCGGCGTGCTTGGCCTGGTAGAGGGCGCGGTCGGCGTCAGCCAGCAGCGCATCGTAGGCGATTGCGCCGAAAGACGGAGCCTCTGCCACGCCGATACTGACCGTGGCCGGGATGCGGACGCCGTCGATGTTGGCGGCGGCGGCGAAATCGAGCCGGATGCGGTCGGCGATGTGCCTGCCCACGTCCGACCCGGCACCGACCAGGACCGCGACGAATTCCTCACCGCCGACGCGGCCGAACAGATCGTTGGAGCGGATCGAGGACGACGCGATGCGCGCGAATGTGGCGAGCGTTCGGTCCCCAACCAGGTGGCCGAAGCGATCGTTGATCGACTTGAAGTGGTCGAGGTCGAAGAGCAGCATCGTCACCGGCTGGCCGGCGCGGCGCCCCTCCTCCAGGGCGCGCTCGACCTGCGCGACGAGCGCCCGGCGATTGAGCACGCCGGTCAGCGGATCGGTCTCGGCGGTCTGGCGCAACGCATGCTCGGCGCGGGCGCGGACCAGCGACATGCCCAGGATGCCGAAGCAGATAACCGCGGCAACCGGTTCGGCGAGGAAAAGGCCCTGCACGAGGTTGCCGTGAAAGGGATCGTCGCTGGCAAAGCCGAGGCCCCAATAGAAGGCGCGGCCGATTGTGACCATGCCGTGCAGGAAGCAGAGCACGGCGATCAGCCGGCGGGTGTGGATGCCCTCTTCTCCGGGCTTGAGGAACTGAAGGCCGGCGGCGACGACATAGGCGCTGCTGATCAGCGACATCAAACCAACGCGCAGGCCGACGCTATCGCGCAGTTCATTGATCGAGGAAGCGGCCAGCCAGACTATCGCGCCGGCGATCACCGCGCTGGTCGGAGCGTTCTCATCATCGAAACGCCGGCCAACCGACCAGGCGTAGCCGATGCCCAGCAGGCAAAGCGCGTTGGCGAGGTTGATCGAGATGAAATCCGGAACGTGGCCGCGCAGAACGATGCCGACGATGCCGAGCGTGACCGGCAGCATGGCGGCAGCGATACGAAAATCGAGATCAGTCCCGCGGCCGGTCAGCCAGCCGGCGAGGAAAATGGCGCCAACCGTGCCGCAAACCAGCGCAAGAAGAATAAGGATCGTCGGAATATCGACGGTCATTGGCGCTAAATGCCTCTCGGATTGTCCTCAAGACTGCGCCTCCCCTATTAACAACCTCTTAGGAAATACCCCCGGAATCAGAACGGCGGGCCGCAGAAGCCCGCCGTTCAGGATTTCGGGATGCGGATTTCAGCGGCCATCAAAATCGCGCTCGTCGCGATAGAGGCCGATGTCCTTGCGGATGTAATCCGGCAGGTTGGCGACGATGCGTGCAGTGCGCCGGCGCCGGAGGGCCTCCCTGGCGCGACCGGCGAAGCCGGTAAGGGCGCCAAAAAACCCAGTCTGGCTGTTGCTCATGGCTCATCTCCCAGGATTCGCCATAGGGCTGGTTTCGCCCTGGCGGAACGCTGATCTAGGAGAGGAGCCTGGCGTCCGCAGTGACGGATTTCACACGTCGGAGATGAATAATTTTGCGGCTGAGCTCAGCGGATCAATGTGATCGAGACCCCAAGCTCGACCTTCGTCCATTCGCGATCGGCGGTGAGTACGGGCAATTGCTGTTCCGCAGCGAGCGCGAGGCATGCCCGATCGCCGAGGGACAGCGTGCGGGCGTGCCGGTCGCCCAACAAGGCGCCAGTTGCTTCTGCCTGGGACTCGGTGAAATCGCGTACCCGGAGATCGAGCAACGACAGCTTGCGGGAGGCCTCTGCCGCGGACGCGCCCTTCTGGACGAGCTTGCCGATAGCCTCCGCCAGATTGACTGCAGATACAATTCCACCGGGCAGGAACCTCGCGACCACTTCCGCGCCCGGCTCGCTGTTCAAGAAGGCGAGCAGGGCTGACGCGTCGAGGACAACGTCAGCCACGCTCGCGCTCGCGGTCGTTTTCGTGCCGCCGATCGGCGATCAATTCAGCCGCGAGCTGCGAGCCCTCCGGAACGAGCGTGCGGACGAACTCCTGCGCTCTTCGCAGAGCGGTGGCGGCGGACATCAGGCGCACCTCGCCCTCGCCTTCCACGACGGCGAAGACCGCCTCGCCTTGATCGACGCCCAGCGCTTCAAGCAACCGCGCCGGAACGGCGATCTGGCCCTCGGGGCCCGCTTGTATCTTCAACCTGCGCGGCCCCGAGCTTGGCTGACCCGACTGAGCGGACTCCACCTTCTTCGCCTCGCGGGCCAGAAGGACATTGCGGACGTGCTGGTAGCGGATATCGAGAAAACGCGCGATCTCCGCCCGCGAAACGCCGAGGTCATCGAGCCGCCTGATCTTTTCAGACTTTGTCGACGCGCCACGAACAGCGGCCTGCATCTGAGTAGCATTCACCGTGCTATCAACCTCCGTTTGATAATCAGATAGATAGTATCAAACGAAGCGATAGTCAAACTATCAAATCAGGCGACCGCGGCGCGTACCGCGGCAATGACCCGATCGACCTCGCGATCGGTCAGGTCGGGATGCATGGGCAGGCTCAGGGTCTCGTTGGCGAGGCGCTCGGAGACAGCCAGATGGCGTCCGTCATAGGCACGGAAAGCCGGATGCTGGTGCAACGCCAGCCGGTAGAACAGCCCGGCGCCGATGCCCTTGCCCTCAAGCGCCTCGCGAACCCGGTCGCGGTGCGGAACGCGGATGGTGTAGAGGGCGAACGCGCTATCGCTGCCTTCCGGGATGCGCGGCACGGCGACGACATCGGAAAGCCCGGCGGTGTAGCGCGCGGCGATGGCGCGGCGGCGGTCGAGCTCCTGCTCGAAGACTTCCATCTTGGCGAGCAGCACGGCCGCCTGGAGGGTGTCGAGCCGGCCGGTGAGGCCGAGCACCATCGCTTCGTCGCCGGTGCCGGCACGGCCATGCGAGCGGATCATGCGCACCGCCTCGGCGAGCGGCTCGCTCTCGGCGAGGATGGCGCCGCCGTCGCCGTAGCAGCCGAGCGGCTTGGTCGGGTAGAAGCTGGTGGCGCTGATCGGGGCGAGCCCGCCGACGCGCCGATTGCCGGACCGGCCGCCGAAGCTCTGCGCGGCATCGGCGAGGATCTCCAGCCCATGCTTCTGCGCGACGGCGTTGATGGCGTCGTAGTCGGCGGGGAGGCCGTAAAGATCGACGGGCATGACGACGCGCGGCTTGAGCACACCGGCGGCGAGCGTCTCGCCGATGGCACGTTCGAGGTCGCGCGGATCGAGGTTGAAGCTTTCCTCCAGCACATCGACGAACACCGGCGTGGCGCCGATCGACACGACTGAGCCCGCGGTGGCGGCGAAGGTGAAGGCAGGCACGAAGACGGCATCGCCCGGCTTCACGCCCATCGCCATCAGCGCGATCATCAGCGCGTCGCGGCCGCTCGAAACAGCAATGGCATGGCCGACCCCGGCAAAGGCGGCGAGCTTCTGCTCAAGCTGTGCGACTTCCGGCCCAAGGATGAACTGGCCGTGATGCAACACTGCATCCATGCGGCGGCGGATATCGGCTTCCAGACGGTTGCGCTGCCGCTGCAGGTCGAAGAGCGGGATGCGCGTCTCCTCGGCAACGGACAGCGCCGGGCGGGGATGATTCATTGCTGCAGGCTCCGTCTGGCAGGCGCGACTCCATCGGCGATCGCGGCCTGGATACGTTCGGCAACGGCGAGCGCGGCGACGCCGGCGGCGCCATCCACCAGCGGCGCCTTGCCGGTGGCGACACTATCCAGGAAGGCCGCGATTTCGGCGGCGAGATTGTCGCGCGGCGGAAGCGGGATCATTTCCGCCATCGCACGCGAGGCGCGGCGAGCAACCGAGAGGGACGGCCCGGCGAGATCGGCGACGTAAACCTTGCCCGGCTCGGTGACGCTGAGGCGGCGCTCGTTGGCACCGGCGATGCGGCTCGCAGAGAGGGTGGCAATCGCGCCATTGGCAAAGGTGAGCCAGGCCTCGGCTTCGTCGATGCGGCCGCTGGCGCCGACAATGCCCTCGCCGGTGACGGACGCCACCGGCGCGCCGGCCAGCGCGAGGACGAGGTCGATATCGTGGATCATCAGGTCGAGCACCACGTCGACATCGGCGGAGCGGCCGCTCCATGGCGTGCGGCGAACGGCGGCGATGCGGCGCGGGGCGACAAGCCGCGCGGCGAGCTCCTCGACCGCCGGAGAGAAGCGCTCGATATGACCGACCTGGACAATGACGCTGTTGTCGCGGGCGCGCTGGACGAGCGCGGACGCCGACGCGCTGTTCACTGCGATCGGCTTCTCAATGAAGACATGGATGCCGGCGTCGACGAAATCGCGCGCGACCGAATGGTGGAGCGTCGCCGGCACCGCGATGGAGACGGCATCGACCCTGCCGATCAGGTCGCGATGATCGGCAAAGGCGACGGCGCCTGTCTCGGCAACGAGGGGCGCACAGCGTGCCACGTCGGCATCGGCGAGCGCGACCAGATTTGCGGCGGGATGGCGGGCGTAATGGCGCGCGTGGTGGCGCCCGAAGGCGCCAAGACCCACGACTCCCACGTTCACGCGCTGACCGCCGGACACGCCGCCCTCAACCCACTTTGCCCGCGAAGCAGGCACCCGCAGGCAAACCTAGACGGGCAGCAGCGGGCGCGCCCATAAACAATTGCATATGCACTGAAACATGCCGCGATGCAGCGAAACGCGTGCGAAACCAGCCTTACAGGGTGGATTTCCGGCGCTTGCGGCGGCATGGTGGCGCCCGGCTCAGCTTAACCAATCACAAGGGGGAAACCATGCCTTACGTCCGCATCGAGATCACCGACGGGGCCACCTACGAGCAGAAGCTGCAGATCTACAAAGAGACCACGGAGATGCTCGTCCGCATCCTCAACAAGAAGCCCGAATATACGTTCGTGGTCATTGAGGAGGTCGACAACAAGAACTGGGGCCACATGGGGACCTCGGTGGCGCTGATCCGCGAGGCGGAGGCCCGCGAGAAGGCGAAGGCAGGCGGCAAGAAGCCCGCCAAGGCGCCGGCAAAGGCGGCCGCCGCCAAGGCCGCCGCCCCGACGAAACGGAACGGCGCCCGCGCCGGCTAAGGACCCTCTGGGGATATGCAACGGCCCGCCGGGGTTTCCCCGGCGAGCCGTTTTGCTTGTCAATCTATTGGTGCGGTCGAGAAGACTCGAACTTCCACGGGTTGCCCCACAGCGACCTCAACGCTGCGCGTCTACCAATTCCGCCACGACCGCAGGAAAAAGCGGCTCCATGTAACAAATCGCGCCCGCTCCTACAAGGCGAGCGAGAGGCCCGGCTGCCCTCCCGGAAAGGCCCTACCGGAGGCGGGCCGGCGGACCTAAATTGGCCGGGCGCGAACCCCTTCGAGGTGTCATGCAATCGTCGGCCACAAGGCTCGAAACTGGAGCAACCACGCTGTCGCCAATGCTGCCGGCGCGAGGGTCGCCCGTAGTCGAGTGGGTGATCAGCGACGGGCTGACCGCATATGAGCCGGCCGTAGCGGCGATGGAGCGGCAGGCCGAGGGCATCCGTGCGGGCACGGCGGCGGAGCGGGTGTGGCTGGTGGAGCACCCTCCCCTCTACACCGCCGGCACCAGCGCCAAAGAGGGAGACCTGCTGCAAGCGGATCGCTTCCCGGTTCACAAGACGGGGCGTGGCGGCCAGTACACCTATCACGGGCCCGGCCAGCGGGTGGCCTACGTGATGCTCGACCTCGAACGGCGGCGGCAGGACCTCCGCGTGTTCGTGTGCACGTTGGAGGAATGGATCATCCGGACGCTGGCGAGCTTCAACGTGACGGCCGGGCGGCGCCAGGACGCGGTCGGCATCTGGGTGAAGCGGCCGGAAAAGGGACTTGGGCGAGAAGACAAGATCGCAGCGATCGGGATACGCGTGCGGCGCTGGGTGACGTTCCACGGCATCGCGCTCAATGTCGATCCGGTGCTCGATCATTTCGCCGGGATCGTGCCATGCGGCATCCGCGGCCAGGGCGTGACGAGTCTTGCCGACCTCGGCATCACGGCCAGCATGGCGGAAGTGGACAGCGTGCTCCGGCGCGAGTTCGAGGCGCTGTTCGGCAGCACCGAGGCTATTCGGTCGGAAGCTGCGTGAAGCGGGTGAGCATCGGGCCGGCATAGGCCGACACCTTCACCTCGCCGACCACCGCATGGCGCGGTCCTTTGCGGCAGTGCGCGAGCACCTCCTCGACCGCCGCTTCGTCGCCGGAGAAGACCGCCTCGACGGTCCCGTCCCGCCGGTTGCGGACCCAGCCGGACAGGCCGAGACGCAGCGCTTCGTCCGCGACGAAGGCGCGATAGCCGACGCCCTGGACGCGGCCCGAAATGATGGCGCGGACGGCGCGTAACGCCATGGCGACTCCCTAAGAACGCAGGCGAGGCAAGAACATTGATGCACAAACCGATCAAGCAAAAGCCCGACTGAGGCCGTGAACTCGCCTTTTGCTTGCACGAAAGGCGCTGCTAGAGTGCTGCGGGGGAAGCAAGTTCCGCGCGAGCGGACGAGCGGGGCCGGGGACTGCTTGGCGCGGATTTTTCTCAGCCATTCGAGTGCAAATAACGGCGCGGCGCTGGTCATCCATAACTGGCTGATCGCGGAAGGCTGGGACGACGTCTTCCTCGACCTCGACCCGACGCGCGGGATCGCTGCGGGCGAGCGCTGGGAACGCCGGCTCTATGAGGCCGCCAACCGCTGCGAGGCGGTGGTGTTCCTGGTCAGCCGGGCGTGGCTGGCCTCGGAATGGTGCCTGAAGGAACTGCACCTCGCGCAGAAGCTGAACAAGCGCATTTTCGGTGTCCTCGTCGAGGACATCCCGATCGGCGACCTGCCCGCCGACCTCACCGGCACATGGCAGGTGGTCAACCTTGCCGCCGGCGGCGACCACCGCATGTTCCGGGCAACGCTGCCCGACGGGACGGAGGTGCACCTCACCTTCTCGCAGGCGGGGTTGTCGCGGCTGAAGGCAGGCCTGACCCGGGCCGGGCTCGATGCGCGCTTCTTTGCCTGGCCGCCTTCCGACGATCCGGAGCGGCCGCCCTATCGCGGGCTGAAGGCGCTGGAAGTGGAAGACGCCGGCATCTTCTTCGGGCGCGAGGCGCAGACGATCGAGGCGCTCGACCGCCTTCGCGGCCTCGGCGAAGCGGCGCCGCCGCGCATCATGGTGATCCTCGGCGCGTCGGGGGCCGGCAAGTCGTCGTTCCTGCGCGCCGGCCTGCTGCCGCGGCTTGAGCGCGACGACCGCAACTTCCTGCCGCTGCCGATCGTGCGGCCGGAGCGCGCCGCGCTCAGCGGCGAGAACGGGCTGCTGCGCAGCCTGGAGGCCGCCGCCACAGCCGGCGGGTTGAAGCGAAGCCGGGCGCAAATCAAGGCGGCGGTGGACGGCGGGGCAGCGGCGATTTGGGAGTTGCTGGACGATCTCGCCCATGCGGTGACGCCCGGCGCCGACCCGGATGGCGGCGCCGCGGCACCAGCGCCGCGGATCGTGCTGCCCATCGACCAGGGCGAGGAGCTGTTCCAGAGCGAAGGCGCCGCCGAAGCGGAGGTGCTTCTCAACCTGGTGCGCGACCTTTCCATCGACGGCAAGTCGAACCTCGTGGTGCTGTTCACCATCCGCTCGGACGCCTTCGAGCGGCTGCAGACGGCGCCTGCCTTCGATGGCGTCGCCTTGCAGACCTTCAACCTGCCGCCGATGCCGCGCGGGGCCTACCAGACAGTGATCGAAGGGCCGGCCCGGCGGCTTGCGGAGACCAACCGACCGCTCGCCATCGAGCCGGCGCTGACCGAGGCGCTGCTCGCCGACATCGAGGCCGGCGGCGGCAAGGACGCGCTGCCTTTGCTCGCCTTCACGCTGGAACGGCTCTACCTCGAACATGGCGGCGACGGCGACCTGAAGCTCAGCGAGTACCGGTCGCTGGGCGGCATCCAGGGGTCGATCGAGGCGGCGGTAGAGCGGGCGCTCGCATCGGCGGATAGCGACCCGGCAGTGCCGCGCGACCGCAATGCGCGGCTGGTGCTGCTGCGCCGCGCGCTGATCCCGTGGCTCGCCGGCATCGACCCGGAGACGCGGGAGCCGCGCCGGCGCGTCGCGCGGCTTTCCGAGATTCCGGAAGAAGCCCGTCCACTGCTCAACCACCTGATCGCGGCACGGCTGCTCTCCACCGACGTCTCGCCGCTGACCAAGGAACAGACCATCGAGCCGGCGCACGAGGCGCTGCTTCGCCGGTGGGGATTGCTGCAAGGCTGGCTGGACGAGGACTTCGCCGCACTGGCGACGCTGGAGGCGATCAGGCGCGCGGCCCGCGACTGGGCGGCGAACGACCGCGACGCCGACTGGCTGGCGCACAGCGCCGGGCGGCTGGAGGATGCCGAGGCGATCGCGCGGCGGGCGGACCTCGCCGGCATGCTGGAGCCGACCGACCGCGCCTACCTGGCGGCGGCGCGGATGGCCGACACCGAGCGGCGCGACCGCGAGCTCAACGAGGCGAAACAGCTCGCGGAAGCGCAGAGGGAGGCGGCGGAGCGCCAACGCCAAGTGGCCGCGCGCACCCGGCTGGGGCTCATCGCCGCCAGCGTGCTGGCGATCATCGCCATCGGGACGGCGGTGTTCGGTTTCCAGAAGGCGCGGGAAGCCGACGAAGCCTCCGAACTGGCCAATCAGCGGGCGCAGGAAACACTGGAAGCCCTCAAGTTGGCCAAGCAGAACGAGACGGAAGCACTGGAGCAGACGCAACTGGCGATAAAGCAGACCAAGCTGGCGCTCGAGGCACAACAAGAGGCCAAACGGAACGCTGCGAAGCTGTCAGTCAGCGTCGCCAACCAGCTTACCGAACAAGGCGCGACGCGGCAGGCGGCGGCGCTGCTGCTGGAAGGGGCAAAATCCTTCGACGAGGATACCGTCCCGGACGAGATGCTGATCGCCTTCCATCGCCTGAACGAGGCGATGGCGGCGCGGCAGATCTACGACCTGCCGGCCGGCGCAGTTCCCTTCGAGGGCTTCGACGCGCTTTATTTCTTCGACCAGTCCTCGGGCGACATCCTGCGCTTCGACGGCTCGGGACCGCCCGCCGTGGTGTTCGACGGCGATCCCAAGGACTCCCCGGTGGTGAGGCTCAACACGTCGGAGGACGGCAAGACGCTGTTCATCGTGCGCGAGAACCGCGACGTGGAACGCATTTCAGGCGGCAAGGCGGCGAAGGCCGGTGCGCTGAAAACCATCGAAGCCAAGGAGGGCCGTACCGTCGACCAGGAGAAGATCGACATAGCGCCGGATGGCGTCGTGTTCTCCGATATCGGCTACCGCGACGCGGGGAGCGACAGCGCCGATTTCGTCCAGCTTGTCGACGGGAAAACCGGCGAAGCCGCAGCCGGCACGGTCGACCTTTACAGGCCGGCCTATTTCAGCGGCGCCGACGGCAGCCGCTACATCATGGACTGGGCGCCGAGCGAGGCGCAGCCCTACCGCGTGACGATGAAAGACAGGGTCGCGGCCATCGAGCGCGCAACGCTGTCCGAGGACGAGGAGGCGCACCTTCGCTTCCGCAGGTGCTTCCTCGCCGGCTATTCGGCGGTACCCGAGTTCACCGACAAGGTCGAGTTCAGCGGGGTGGGCTACGGCGATCGCTGCATCACCAAGGGCAAGGTGATCATCCACTCCTACTCGGAGTTCGGTTCAGCCGGCGAAAACCGCAGCGACGAGGTCATCGATCCCGGAGAGGACAAGAACACGGACATCCGGGGACTCATTCGCCGCAATACGAACTACAAGGCGCCCGACCAGAATTTCTCCTGGCTCGGCGCCGACGCCGACCTCGACGCCTATGCCTTGATCGTCAATCGCGACCTGGTCGTCTTCAACGAATACGGCGTCGTCCTGCTGCAGAGGAACACAACGGTGCCGGGCCCCGCCCGCTTCGTCGGAGCAAGCAAGCTCGCGGTGGCGGAGCCCGCAGCGGGCCGGATTTCGGTCTATGACCTCGCCTATGAGCCCCCGCGGCGCGAGATCACCCACGACGGCGCCGACAAACTGATCGCGCACGAGACCAAGCTGGCGCCGCTCAACAAGGGGACCTGCGTCGGTTACGCTCTCGGATCGATGGGAGAGGCCATCGAGTACAACGCGACACTGCCCGACGGGGCGAAACTGACGCTGGCGGGGTCAACGCTCAGCTCTGGCGAAGGGCCGGCGCAAATCACAATCAGTGCGGGCGGCAAAGACCAGAAGATCGATCTTGGGGCAGCCGCCAGTCGCGGCGATAGCTGCGTCCAGTTTTCTACGGATTGGAAGCAACTGCTCCTCTGGCAACGCGACGCCCGGCTGGTAACGCTCTATGACTTCGACAAAGCCCGTCAGACCGGCAATCTCGACGCCGCGCGGATCGACGACGTCCCGGTGAAATTTGCCAGCAGCGCCTTCCCCGTCGGCGCGACCGGCGACGTCATCACGGCCTCGTGGGGAGAGCCGGTGCGGCGCTGGCACTGGGACGGCGCGCGGCGGCAGTGGTCGAGCCAGGAAATCTATTCGGGCGACGACCCGGTCTTCTACGCCGAGCCAGATGCAACCGGACGCAGGCTGCTGCTGCTCGAAAGCACCGGCGGTGGCGGTGTCCAGGGTGTGCTCTACTCAGTACCCGGCCGGCAGCGCTGGATTGAACTCGGCGACGACTACAAGTGGTTCGGCGAGGCATTTTCGGAAGACGGCGGCGTCGCCGCCGGCGCGCGCGAGGTCCAGACCTATATCCGGCTCCCGACACTGACCGAACTGGTCAAGGAGACAGAGGGGCGGATCGGAGACGTGTGCAGGCCATCCACCGGGACGGACTATCACCTGTCGCCCTGCTGGCCGGACTGGCTGCGCTAGCGCCTACTCGAACTCGGCGATCACCGCATCGACGGCCAGAGTCTCGCCGGGCCTGGCGGTGATGTTTTTCACCGTCCCGTCGCGCTCCGCGCGCAGCACGTTCTGCATCTTCATCGCCTCGACCACGGCGACGACCTCGCCGGCACGCACCTGCTGGCCGGCGACGACCTCGACAGAGACGACAACGCCGGGCATCGGGCAGCGAAGCTGCTTGCCGGCATCGGCCCGCTTCCTGGCCGGCATGAGCTCGTCGAGCGCGGCCGTGCGCGGCGAAAGGATGCGGACCGCGACCGAAACGCCGCGCGACGACAGATGCAGTCCTTGCGGCGCCGGGCGCACCTGCACGGTGGCGGGCGTATCGCCGACTGTCCCGACCCAGATCGGGTCGCCCGGACTCCATTCCGATTTCACGAGGGCGGGTGCGTCGCTTTCAGCCGCGATCGCCACGCCGCCATTCGCGGCACGATCGGCGTGCATCGGCAGGCGCCGGTCTCCGACCACGGCGACCCAATCCGCGTGCCAGTGGGCGCCCTCCCCGTTCAGCCTGCCCGGCAACGTGCGGAATCTTTCGTTGCGGCGAAGTTCGATTGCGAGTGCCACGATCATCAGCCGCGTGACGATCGCAGGATCGGGTGCCGCCGCGGCGAAGCCATCGGGAAACTCCTCGGCGATAAAGGCCGTAGAGAGCCGGCCTTCCTTCCAGCGCGGATGGGCCATGATCGCGGCGAGAAAGCTGCGGTTGTCGGCGATGCCATCCAGCACGAAGCGATCGAGGGCGTCCGCCATCGTGGCGGTCGCCGCGGCGCGATCCGGCCCATGCGTGACGAGCTTGGCGATCAGCGGATCGAAATAGACGGAAATCTCGTCACCCTCGGTGACACCGGCGTCGACGCGGACTGATCCGGAGGCCGCCGCGCCTTCCGGCGGCGGCTGGTAGCGGCGGAGGCGTCCAACCGATGGCATGAAATTGCGCGTTGGGTCCTCGGCGCAGAGGCGTGCCTCGATGGCCCAGCCTTCGAGGCGGACATCCTGTTGGCTGAGGGACAGCCTCTCGCCAGCGGCCACGCGGATCATCTGCTCGACCAGGTCGAGGCCGGTGACGAATTCGGTGACCGGGTGCTCGACCTGAAGGCGGGTATTCATCTCAAGGAAGTAGAATTGCCGATCCAGTCCGACGATGAACTCGACGGTGCCGGCGGAATCGTAGCCGACCGCCTTTGCCAGCGCGACCGCCTCGGCACCCATGCGGGCGCGCAGCCCGGCATCGACCGCCGGCGACGGGGCCTCCTCGATGATCTTCTGGTTGCGGCGCTGGATCGAGCATTCGCGCTCGCCGAGGTGGACGATGTTGCCGTGGCGGTCGCCGAGGACCTGGACCTCGATATGGCGGGGGCTTTGGATATAGCGCTCGATGAACACGCGTTCATCGCCGAAGGAGGAACGGGCCTCGGACTGGGCGGCGCGGAAGCCCTCGGCCACTTCGACCTCGGCGCGCGCGATGCGCATGCCCTTGCCGCCACCACCGGCCGACGCCTTGATCATCACAGGCAGGCCGATGTCGCAGGCGACCTTCACGGCATCGTCGGCGCTGTCGATGATGCCAAGAAAGCCCGGGACGGTGGTCACGCCGGCCGCGGCGGCGAGCTTCTTGGATTCGATCTTGTCGCCCATGGCGGCGATGGCGCGGGCATTGGGGCCAATGAAGGCGATGCCGGCCGCGGCAAGCGCCTCGGCGAAACCGGCGCGCTCGGAGAGGAAGCCATAGCCGGGGTGAACTGCGTCCGCCCCGGTGCGCCGCGCTGCGTCCATGATCCTGTCGATGACGAGGTAGGAGGTGGTCGCCGGCGGCGGGCCGATGTTGACCGCATCGTCCGCCATCTCGACGTGGAGTGCGTCGCGATCGGTGTCGCAATAGACCGCGACGGTCGCGATCCCCATGCGCCGCGCGGTGCGCATGATCCGGCAGGCGATTTCACCGCGATTGGCAACGAGGATCTTGCGGAACACGGGCCCCACGCGACAGCCGATACCGATTTGTGCCTTCTTAGGGCGCGGCTATGCGGCGGGCAATAAAGGTCCGCCGAACCACAGCGGCGCAAAGAGAAAGGCGCCGGCGACAACCAGCGCCAGCACGGTGGCCGCGACGTAGCGCCAGCCGAAAGCGGGGCCACCAGCGACCGTGGCAATGACGGATTTTGACAACGAGTTGGCGACGGCGGCGGCGAAGATCGCGATCGCGGTCACCGACAGGGACGACGCGGTGGCAAGCTGGGTCAGCGAGAGCGTGATGGCGTCGACATCGGCAAGGCCGGCGACGGCGGCACCAACGACGGCGCCGGCGCCGCCGAAGGTCGCAACCAGCCACTTCGAGGCAACGAGGATCACCGCAAGAAGGACGACGAAGCGGAGCGCGAAGCCCAGCTCGAAGGGATTGCGGAAGCTGGCAGGCTCAGCCCCGTCGGGCTCCGTCTTCCAGGTCAGGCCAAGAACGGCGGCGATCGCGAAAAGGACCAGGGCCGCGGCGAGCATGGGCCCGACGAGCAAGCCCAGCTCAGCAGGCCCGAACACTCCCACCACGACCAGCATGCGCAGGAACATGACCGACGAGGCGACCAGCGCGCCAGCGAGTTCGATGCGGAGGCGGGCCGGATCGGCCTTCGCCTTGCGGGCGAGGTCGATGGTCGCAGCGGTGGAAGAAACGAGACCGCCGGCCGCCCCCGCCGCCAGCGTGCCGTAGCGGCTGCCGATAGCCTTGACCGCGACATAGCCAGCGAAGGAGACGCCGCAGATGGCGATGGTCATCAGCCAGAGGGAGCGCGGGTTCAGCGCCTCGTAGGGGCCGAAGCCGCGGTCGGGCAAGAGCGGCAAGGCGACGAAGCTCATCACCAGCAAGGTCAGCGCGGCGCGCAGCTCCTGCCAGGTCAGCGTCTCGATCCAGCCGTGCAGCCAGCGCTTGGCGGCGAGCAAGGCCGTCATCGCGACGCCGGCCGCGGCAGCCGCGACCATGTCCCCGACGACGGCGTAGATGCCGAGGGCAAAGGTAAGCAGGGCCGCAACCAGCGTGGTGGCGCCGAAATCCCCCTCGCTCTCCGCTTCGCGCCACTTGAACAGCGTCATCCCGGCGGCAAAGGCAACGAAGGCAGCCGCAACCGGAATCGGGCCGAGCGGGATCGATAACAGGCCCCAGATGCCGCCGGACAGGCCGATCAGCGCGAAGGTACGCAGGCCGGCGGTGCGCTCGCCCTCGGCCTGCTCACGCTCGCGCCAGCCGCGCTCGACGCCGACCAGCAGGCCAATGGCCAGCGCCAGCCCAAGCCGGGTCAGGATCTCCTGCTCGTCCATGGTCCACGTCTAGGACGGGGCCGGGCGCCCCGCAATCGGGGCTGCCCGGGACCATCCGGCGTGGTTCAGCAATGCTTTTCGCGCTCGACCCTGACGATGCGATTGACGTTGGTGCGTTCGACCGAGCCCAGCGGCACCTGCGACGAGGCGGTGTACTTGCAGCCGGTATTGTCGAACACGGCGAGCGCCTTGGCGCTCTGGAAGCAGTAGCCGTTCTCGTGGAAGATCGTATTGCGGACCGTCCAGAGCGTGTCGCAGGACAGCTGGCGGAGCGCCGAATACGGCGCCACGTCTGTATCGGTGCAGCCGATCCCGGACTCGAAGCAGGCGGCAAAGGCCGGGCTCGACCCGATGGCGAGGCCGAGGGCGAGTACGGTCATTCTGGCAGGCAGCATGCGCATGACATCCTCCCGATCGTGTGGATGCGCGAAGCGTCTACGCCCGGAAGCGCCGGGATGTGGTGACGGCGATCACAAGCCTCGTTAAAGCGGGATGTTGTCGTGTTTCTTCCAGGGATTCTCCAGCTGCTTGGTGCGCAGGAGACGCAGCGCGCGGGCGACGCGGCGGCGCGTTGCGTGGGGCATGATGACCTCGTCGATGTAGCCGCGCTCGGCGGCGACGAAGGGTGACATGAAACGATCCTCGTATTCCTTCGCGCGGGCGGCGATCTTCTCCGGATCAGCGGCCTCCTTGCGGTAGAGGATCTCGACGGCGCCCTTGGCGCCCATGACGGCGATCTGGGCTGTCGGCCAAGCGTAGTTCACGTCGCCGCGAAGGTGCTTGGACGCCATCACGTCATAGGCGCCGCCGTAAGCCTTGCGCGTGATGACGGTGACCTTGGGCACGGTCGCTTCGGCATAGGCGAAGAGCAGCTTGGCGCCGTGCTTGATGAGGCCGCCATATTCCTGCGCGGTGCCGGGCAGGAAGCCGGGCACATCGACAAAAGTGACCAGCGGAATGGCGAAGCAATCGCAGAAGCGGACGAAGCGCGCCGCCTTGCGGCTGGCGTCTGAGTCGAGCACGCCGGCGAGTACCATCGGCTGGTTGGCGACGAAGCCGACCGTTGCACCCTCGATGCGGCCGAAGCCGGTGACGATGTTCTTCGCGAAAGCCTCCTGAATCTCGAAGAACTCGCCTTCGTCGGCGACCTTCAGGATCAGCTCCTTGATGTCGTAGGGCTTGTTGGCACTTTCCGGCACCAGCCGATCGAGCGACGGCTCTTCGCGGTCGGGGGGATCGGCGGTCGCAATGGTAGGCACCGTGCCGCGATTGGAGGGCGGCAGGAAGTCGATCAGCCGCCGCATCTGCTCCAGGGCGACAACGTCGTTGTCGTAGGCGCCGTCGGCGATCGAGGAGCGGGTCGTGTGGACACTGGCGCCACCCAGTTCCTCCGGCGTTACAATCTCGTTGGTGACCGTCTTCACGACATCCGGGCCGGTGACGAACATGTAGCTGGTGTCGCGCACCATGAAGATGAAATCGGTCATGGCCGGCGAATAGACATCGCCGCCCGCGCACGGCCCCATGACGACGGAAATCTGCGGGATGACGCCGGAGGCGAGCACGTTGCGCTGGAAGACCTCGGCATAGCCGCCGAGCGCGGCAACCCCCTCCTGGATGCGCGCGCCGCCGGCATCGTAGAGGCCGACGATGGGCGCGCCGTTCTTCAGCGCCATATCCTGGAGCTTCTGGATTTTCTCGGCGTGGGCCTCCGACAGCGAGCCGCCGAAGACCGTGAAATCCTTGGCGAAGACGAAGAGCGGACGGCCGTTTACCGTGCCCCATCCGGTGACGACGCCATCGCCGGCGATGCGGTTCTCGGCCATGCCGAAATCGGAGGAGCGGTGCTCCACGAACATGCCGAACTCCTCGAAGGAGCCCTCGTCGAGAAGCACCTCGATGCGCTCGCGGGCGGTCAGCTTGCCGAGCTTGTGCTGCGCGGCGATGCGCTGCTCGCCGCCGCCGGCACGGGCCCTAGCGCGGCGCTTCTCCAGTTCGTCGAGGATGTGCTTCATGGCTGGGCCTCCCCTGCGATTGATAGCATGAGGGCAACGCGAAGCGCCTAGCTGAGCGTCGACTACGTTTGCGCCGGCGCGACCGATCTTGCCGACATATCCGCTAGCCGCTCATTCCCGGACAAGCGGGAATCCCGTTGCCCTTCGCCGGTGCCGCGGGCCCCTGGACCCCGCTTTCGCGGAGGGTGAGCGGAAGGTGGTCGCCCGTCGAAATACTGTCGCCCTCACCATAAAGCAGCGGTGGCTGCCAAGAGGCCATCCCCCGGCTACGTGATCTGCCAGGTCAAGGTTCTGGCAAGTATGAGGTTCGGCCAAAGGTTTCTTAAGCACCGACGGGTAGTTGCTGGACACTTCCTGACATCGCTGCGCATCATTTCCTTCAAAGTCTGGAGCGACCAGTAGAAATGCTCGAGCAATTCGTCGTGGTTGCAGCGGCCGTCGTGATCCTCGCCCTCTACGCCGGGCGTCGAGCGAACCGCCGCCTTTTCCGCAGCCGGATGCGGCCATGGCATAGGCTTCGATGGCGAAGACTGCGATTGGTGCCGAGTCTAGATCGCGACTTGACCGATTTGGGCGAGCAGCTCCGTGCGGTCATGGCGGCTCCTTTCCAGAAGCAGAAGCTGCTTAGCCTTGCCGAATATCGCGTCTTCAAGATCATCGAGGACGATCTGGCAGGCCGCGGTGGCGGCTACCGCCTCTTCGCCCAAGCCAATCTCGGCGAGATTCTCCGGTCGCCCGATGACAACGCCTACCGTTCGATCAACAGCAAGCGAGTCGACATCCTGCTGGTGAATGGTGGCGGCTGGCCGGTTCTGGCAATCGAGTATCAGGGCCGCGGGCATTATCAGGGCGAGGCCGCCGCGCGCGACGCGATCAAGAAGGAAGCGCTGCGCAAGGCAGGGGTCGCCTATGTCGAGATAACCGACGGCGATACCGACGAACAGATACGCGCTCGTGTTCGAGACCGGCTCGGCTGGAGCCAACCGGCACCGGGGCGTCCGTTTCCAGGCACGAACCCCGCGACCGCTTCCTAAGCGCTTGCGAGGATCAGCGCGGCGGCCTGCATTTCGCGCCAGCGCGCCGCACGGCGGGCCAGCGCTATCTCGTCCCTGCCCCACTGATTCATCTGCCAATCCTCGTCCACGTGCGCGGCCGCCCATGCGGCTTCCGCGGAAATGCGCCCCTTGAGAACGGCCAGCGCGATGACGGCAGAGCCAGTTAGCGTGGTGATGACGTGAACGGCGGCCAGGCGCAGCGGATCGAGCGCGGCCAGCGCACCTTGGACAGCAGCAAGCGTCTCGGCAGGCTGGGGAATTGCGACGATGCCCTCGGCCAGGACAAAACGGGCGCCAAGCGCCTCGCGCGCCCAGGACAGCAGCGGCTCCCAGGCGGCGTTCTGTGCCTCGACCAGGCCGGAAGGACCCTCGGCGCGGTAACACAACAGGTCGGTGCCGGCGTATTTCACGATCTCGGCACGGACGGGCTCCATCTCCGCGGCCACGCGGTCGATGGCGGCGTTTGCGATGCGGGTGAGCGGCATCGCGGACGGGTCGATCTCGGCGGCCTGTGCCGACCACTCGGCGGCGATCGCCTCGGCGATGCGGCGATCGGCGACTGCGAGAGGCTGCTTGGCGGGCGTGCGCGCAAGCCGGCCATCCAGTTTCAAGGCAAAGCCGCCCTCATGCGGCTCCGCGGTCGCTTCCTTGTAGAAGCGCTTGGGCCGCTCCTGGCGGGCCAGCCGCTGCGCGGCCTGCATCGGCCCGGACGCGTCCGCGCTCATGACAGTTCGAGCATCTCGCTGGTCTTGCCGACGACCTCGTACCAGTCCTGGCGGTCCATCGGCGCGTTGACCGCCTGGATAGCACCCTCGACGCGCTCGCGTTTGCCGGAGCCGACGATCGGGATGCCCTTGGCGGGATGGCGAGCCACGAAAGCCATCGCCGCCTCCGCCGGGCCTGGCAGGCCATTGCGCGCGGCGATCTCGGACAGGAGATTGCGGATTTCGACGATCTTCTCGTCATTGGAGGTGAGCAGACGTCCGCCGCCGACCGGCGACCAGATCATGGGCACATGCCCGATCTTCAGCGCCAGGTCGAAGGTGCCGTCGCCCGCCGGGTTTAGATGAATCGGCGAGAACTGGACCTGGTTGGTGACGATCGGCGCCTTCAGCCGCGACTGAAGGAGTTCGAGCCGCGACGGCGAAAAGTTCGACACGCCGATGTGGCGGACCTTGCCATCGCGGACGAGCCCGTCCAGCGCCGCGGCGGTATCATCCGGGTCCATCAGGTGATCGGCGCGGTGGAGGATCAGCACGTCGACCACGTCGATGCCGAGCTCGCGTAGCGAACGGTCCACCGACCAACGGATGTGATTGCCGCTGAGGTCGAAGTGACGAAGGCGATGCTCCGGCATCAGGGCGCTGACGCGCCGGATGCCGACCTTGGTGACGATCTCGAAGCGGTCGCGCCCGCCATGCGCCTTCAGCGCCTCGCCAAGAAAACGCTCCACCGTGTAGGGCGCACCGTAGACGTTAGCGGTGTCGATGGTGGTGACGCCGCGCTCCAGCAGGAAATCGAGAAAGGTCGCGAGGTCCTTCGCCGAGGCGAACTGCTCCTGCGAGCGCATGGAGCCCCAGATGACGCCGGAAAACTCCGGCCCCTGCTTGTGAATCCTGACGCGCGCGACACTGTTCTTGGCCATCACTCTTCCTCCCCGGTTTCGGTGCCCGCTTCCGTATCGAAACCGAGCAGGTTCCAGCTTTGCTGCATATGGGGCGGCAGCGGCGCCGTGACATCCAGGCTGCCGCCAGACGGATGCGGAATGACAATGCGGCGGGCGTGCAGGTGCAGCTTGTCCTGCATGCCGCCGGGCAATTGCCAATCCTCGGCATCGAAGTACTTGGGATCGCCGACAATCGGATGGCCGATGTGGGCGGCGTGGGCGCGCAATTGGTGGGTACGGCCGGTGACCGGGCGCATCGACAGCCAGGCCAGCTTCTGGCCGGCCTGATCGACGACGGAATAGTGGGTCACGGCGTGGCTGGCGTCGTCGGTGCCGTGGCGGGCGACGCGCATGCGATCACCCTCCGGCGTGTCCTGCTTGGCGAGCCAGGTGGAGATGCGTCCCTGATGCGGCTTGGGAACGCCCTTCACCAGGGCCCAGTAGATCTTCTTCGTCGAACGATGCCGGAAGGCCTCGGCGAGCCTCTGTGCGGCAAGCCGCGTGCGAGCCACGACGAGGACGCCCGATGTGTCGCGGTCGAGCCGATGGACCAGCCGCGGCTTCTGATCCTTGCGGTCGCGGAATGCCTCCAGCATGGCGTCGACGTGGCGCGTGAGGCCGGAGCCGCCCTGCACCGCAAGGCCGGCCGGCTTGTTGAAGACGAAGACGTCGTCATCCTCGCAAAGGATCATGGCGCGGAGCGCGTCGGCATCGGAGGTTTTGGCACGCCCCGAGGAAGTCCCGGCATCGTGCCGAACGGTCTTCCGTCCCTGGGTCCCCGCTTCCGCGGGGACGAACGGAGTCGAGGAAGCCGCTTGCGCGGCACTTTCAGCCCGCAGCGGCGGCACGCGCACCGCCTGGCCCGGTTCGAGACGGGTGTTCGTCTTGACGCGGCCGCCATCGACCCGCACCTGCCCGGAGCGAAGCAGCTTCTGCAGGTGGCCGAAGGCAAGGTCCGGAAAATGCGCCTTGAACCAGCGGTCCACGCGCATGCCGGCCTCGTCCGGGGCGACGGTTCGTGTTTCCAGTGCGGCCATGTCGGGCGTCTGAGGGAGACGTCCGTCCTATAGCATCAGGAGACGGCCCTGACGACCCACAGGCCGGCGAACAGGCCGAGGATCGCCAGAACGACGGAACCGACTACGTAGGCGGCCGCCTGTCCTGCCGCCCCGCGCTCCCACAGCAAGGCGGTGTCGAGGGAGAAGGCGGAGAAGGTGGTGTAGCCGCCGAGTATCCCGGTGGTGAGGAAGAGGCGCGTGTGCTGGGACAGCTCACCGCTGCCGCGGTAGGTGAAATAGCCGGCGGCGAGGCCCATCAGGAACGAGCCGGTGACGTTGATGAGGAAGGTCGACCACGGGAACGTGCCGCCGATCGTGCGCGCGACCAGCAGATTGATGCCGTGACGGCAGGCGGCGCCGATGCCGCCGCCGATGAACACAAGAACGGTCTGGATCATGGAAGGTGTCTCTCTCGCGCCCGGTCACCAAGGTCGCGCCGGGTTCCGGACAGACTCCCGCCGCGCACGTAACGGCAGGAGTCATCAGCCCCGACGGGCGGTTGAAGGGAGACTCCATTCCCTCCGAGAGATAGGCCACGACGCGGGCACGGCGTCAACCTAGGCGGCGATCGGCTCATCCTCGGAAGGCTTGAAGCGGGCGGTGAACTCGGCGGGAAATTCGAGCTGCATGGCCGCGCGGAGCAACACCATCAGGTGGGCTGGCGACGGTTGGCCGGGCTCGGCCATGGCCACCGGAACATGCGTCTCGGCATCGTGGCTAAGGCCGTCCGTGCGCTCGATGCGGACCGGTACTCGGTTGGCGGCGTTGAGGCCGGGGTCGCGGCCGGGGGCGTAGCCCTCGACGATGTCCATTCGGGCGAGGTCGCCATCGGTCAGCTCGTAGGCGACGCCCCAGACAAGCTCGCCCTTCGCCGGCTCGATGCCGGCGACCGCACTCTCGCGGATCTTCGACCAGCGCGGAAAGCACAGCCGGTAGTCGCGCAGCCGCGCGGGCGAGAGAAAGCGCGCATGCGGGCACCGCACCATCATCTGCGGTCGATCAATGTTCGCACCGTGCGCGAAATAGATCATGGGCCCCTCGGCGGAAGGTTCCATACGCCGAGTCGGCCGAGTCGTCCTAACGGTATGTCACGGACGAATCAGGCAGTTTTGACCGCGCGGAGGACCATCAGCCAGGTCTTCGGCAGGCCGTGATAGACGGCGCCGTCAATGATCGTGTCGAGGTAGGCTCGGGAAGGCAGCTCGGTGGTGCCATCCGGCGCGGCAACGTAGGTCATGGCCTTGACCGGCTCGGCGCCGCCCTGGCGGATAACCGTCACCTCGCGAAAGTCGTGCCGGTTGGCCGCAGGAGGGCCGTCGGGGTCGTAGCCCTCGTGGTGATGCATGATCGCCAGATCATCGGCCGGAAGTTCATACAACGCACCCCAAACCACTTCACCGGGGGCCGGCTCAAGCCCGGCGGTCGCGCAGCGCCGGGCGCGCGAGAAGCGCGGGAAGACGAGGCGATGATTGGGCAGATGCGCCACACCGATGCTGCGATAGGCGGGGCAGCGTTCGGCCATCTGACCGGGGTTCAGGTTGGAGCCGTAGGCGAAGTAGATCACTTCCTGTTCCGCTCGCGCCTCAGCTTCGCCCAGTAGTCCAAGCGCTTGCGGATCTCGCGTTCGAATCCGCGGTCGGGCGGATCATAGAACGTCTGACGCCCGAGCTCGGACGGAAAGTAGTCCTGCCCGGAAAACGAGTCGGGCTCGTCAGGATCATAGCGGTAGCCCGACCCGTAACCCTCGGTCTTCATCAGCCGGGTCGGTGCATTGAGGATGGTCTTCGGCGGAGAGAGCGATCCATGCTCCTTGGCGACGCGGGTCGCCTCGCCGAAGGCCGAATAGACCGCGATCGATTTCGGCGCCGTGGCGAGATAGACGGTGGCCTCTGCCAAAGCCAGCTCGCCTTCCGGGGAGCCGAGATAGTCGAAGGCATCCTTGGCGGCGAGCGCGACAACCAGCGCCTGCGGATCGGCGAGGCCGATATCCTCCATCGCCATGCGGACCAGGCGACGCCCGATGTAGAGCGGCAGTTCGCCGGCGTCGAGCATGCGGGCGAGGTAGTAGAGCGCGGCGTCGGGGTCGGAGCCGCGCACCGATTTGTGCAATGCGGAGATGAGGTTGTAGTGGCCGTCCTGGCTCTTGTCGTAGAGCGGCGCGCGGCGCTGGACGATCTCCTGAAGCTGGGCGGCCGAGAATTCCTCCCCTTCCCGCGCCGCACGCCAGACCTCCTCGGCCAGCGTAAGAATGGCGCGCCCGTCGGCATCGGCCATGCCGATCAGCGTTTCGCGGGCTTCGGCATCCAGCGGAAGCTTGCGGCCCTCCGCCTCCTCGGCCCGGTCGAGAAGCCCGGCAAGCGCATCATGATCGAGCGGGCGAAAGACCAGGACCCGCGCGCGCGAGAGGAGCGCGGCGTTCAGCTCGAAGGACGGATTCTCGGTGGTGGCGCCGACCAGCGTGACCGTGCCGTCTTCCATCACCGGCAGGAAGGAATCCTGCTGCGCGCGATTGAAGCGGTGAATCTCGTCGACGAAAAGCAACGTGCCGCGACCGACCTCGCGCCGGGCACGGGCGGCCTCGAACACCTTCTTGAGATCGGCGACGCCGGAAAAGACGGCCGAAATCTGCTCGAACTCGAGGTCGGTCTCGTCGGCAAGCAGGCGCGCGACCGTGGTCTTGCCAGTTCCGGGAGGGCCCCAGAAGATCATCGAGCCGAGCGAACCGGCGCCCAGCATGCGCGTCAGCGCGCCTTCGCCTCCCAGCAGGTGGTCCTGGCCGACGACCTCGGCAAGCTTGCGCGGCCGCAAGCGATCAGCCAGCGGACGGGGCGCCGACTTATCCATCCGGGCGGCCTCGAAAAGCGACGCCACCCCCTGCTCCCTATCCACGGAACTGCTGGCGTATCACCTGGCCGCCACGGTTGATGGTGATCTGCCAGAAGTTGGTGTTCTGCGCCGTCACCAGCGTCAGCTGCTTGGTCGAGTCGATCGCTACCCCATTGACGTCGACGATCACGTCGCCGCGGCGGAGACCGGCCACATTGGCGCGCGAGCCATCGGCGACGTCGGTGACGATGACGCCAGCAGGCTTGCCGGCATAGAGCATCTCCTCGGCCACCGCGGGCGACAGGTTGACCGCCGTTGCGCCAGAAAGCGGTGAATCGCCTGTAACCTTCGTCTCGGCGCGCGGCGTGCTCTCCGGAGCTGCCTCGAGGTTGATGTTGGTGACATATTGCTTGCCGTCGCGCACGATGCCCAGCTTGGCGGCGCCGCCGACGCCCTTGGTGGCGAGGCGGTAGTTGAGGGTGCCGACATCCTCCACGGTCTCGCCGTCGATCGAAGTAATGAGATCGCCGCTCTTCATCCGTGCGGCGGCGGCGGGCCCGTTGGCATCGATATTGGCGACAAGCACGCCGCCCGGCGTGGTCAGGCCCATGGCGTCGGCGATATCGGGCGTCACAGCCTGCAGCGTCGCGCCGAGCCACGGACGCTTCGGTGCCGCGCCGCTGGCTGCCGCGCCGGCGACGACCTTCACCAGATTGGACGGAATGGCAAAGCCAATGCCGGTGGACCCCCCGGACGGGGTGACGATCATGCGGTTGATGCCGACCAGACGACCGCTCATGTCGACCAGCGCGCCGCCGGAATTGCCGGGATTGATGGCCGCATCGGTCTGGATGAAATACTGGTCCTCGGTGTCGTCGCCGGGGACGTGGGCGAAGGCGGAGACGATGCCGCTGGTAACCGTCTGGCCGACGCCGAAGGGATCGCCGATCGCGAGCACCAGGTCGCCGACCTGCACAGCGTCAGAATCGGCGAAGGAGATCGTCGGCAGGTTGCCGCCGGCGGAGGCCGGGATGCGCAGGACCGCGAGATCGGAGCGCTGGTCCTTCAGAACGATCTCGGCGTTGAACTCGCGCTTGTCGGCAAGGGCGACCTTGACCTGATCGGCGCTGGCGATGACGTGGAAATTGGTGACGATCAGGCCGGACGGATCGATGATGACGCCGGAGCCGAGCGAGCGCTGTACGCGCTGGCTGGGCTGGCCGCCACCGAGATCGCCGAAGAAGCGGCGGAAGAAGGGATCGGCAAAGAAGGGCGAGACCTGCTGCTCGACGACCCGCGAGGCGTAGACGTTGACGACCGCCGGCGCCACCCGCTTGACGACAGGAGCGAAGGAAAGCTGCACCTCGGCGGCGCTGGCCGGCGGCTGCTTGTCATCAGCGAAGGCGCCCGTGCAGAGCGCCAATCCTGCCGTCACCAAGCCAGCCAAAATCATAATGCGCATGGTTTCGATACCCTGCATGGCAAGTCGCACCCGAAGCCGCAGCACGGCAGAAATGCTACACCAATTGCGGCTCAGGCGTGACAGGGGCAGTCAATCGGGCGTGAGCGGCCGGGCTTTCATTTTCCTCAAGAATGGCCGCCATGGCGGTGTAACCGCGGCGGCGGGCGTGCTCCAGCGCGGTGACGCCGTCCCGGTCGGCGATGTCGCGGCGGGCACCCGCCTCGACCAGCAAGCGGACGATCTCGGTGTGGGTCGGGCCACCATCTCCCAGGATCACCGCCTCCAGCAAGGCGGTCCAGCCGAGTTTGTTGACATGGTCTATGTCGATGGAGGTGCCAAGCAGGATGCGCACCGCCTCGACGTGTCCGTGATGCGCCGCCGGGATGAGCCCGGTGCCGCCATAGCGGTTGGTGCTGGCGAGGTCGGCGCCGGCGGCGAGCGTCTGCTTGAGGATAGCAATGCGTCCTTCGGCGGCGGCATAGAGGTAGGGGCTGTCTTCGATCGCGTCCTTCGCATTGACGTCGGCGCCAGCCGGGATCAGCAGCGCTGCAACGTCGGGCCTGTCGGCGTGGGTCGCACCGAGGAGCGCCGTGCGTCCGCGCTCGTCGCGCTGGTCGACCGAAGCGCCGGCGGCGAGCAAGCTCCTTACCGCAGCAACATCACCCCGCTCTGCAGCACCGACCAGCGGAGGGACCGAAGGCTCGGCAGCCATCACGAAATCCTCCGAGCACACGAGGAGAAGCACTAAAGCAAAAAGGCGGCCGAAGCCGCCTCTCGCAAACCGTATCAGGCGACGGCCGCTCAGGCGGCGGCCTCGGCGGGCACGCCCTCGGCCGCCTGCTGCTCGGCATGACGCGCCCTGTCCTCGGCGCCCTTGGCCTCGATATCGCGATCGACGAACTCAATGACCGCGACGGGTGCGCTGTCGCCAAGCCTGAAGCCCGCCTTCAGCACGCGGGTGTAGCCGCCGGCACGGGCCTTGTAGCGCGGACCGATGGTCTCGAAGAGCTTCTTGACCGTGGCGATATCGCGGAGCTCGGCGACCGCCTGACGGCGTGCGTGCAGGTCGCCGCGCTTGGCCAGCGTCACCAGCTTCTCGACAATCGGCCGCAGATCCTTGGCCTTGGGCAGCGTCGTGACGATCTGCTCGTGCTTGATCAGCGACGAGGCCAGATTGGCGAACATCGCCTTGCGGTGACCGACCGACCGGCTGAAGCGGCGGCCTCTCTTTCCGTGCATCATGACGCAATTCCCTCAGGCGACGACCGGCCAGACGGCCCGGCCGGGATCAATAGTGGTCTTCGTAACGCTTGGCCAGTTCGTCGATGTTTTCCGGCGGCCAATTGGGGACTTCCATGCCGAGGTGGAGACCCATCTGGGCAAGGACTTCCTTGATCTCATTGAGCGACTTGCGGCCGAAGTTCGGCGTGCGCAGCATCTCGGCCTCGGTCTTCTGGATGAGGTCGCCGATGTAGACGATGTTGTCGTTCTTCAGGCAGTTGGCCGAACGGACCGACAGCTCCAGCTCGTCCACCTTCTTGAGCAGCGCCGGGTTGAAGGCGAGCTCGGGGATGGAGACCTCGGCGGTCGGCTTCTGCGGCTCCTCGAAATTGACGAAGATCGACAGCTGGTCCTGCAGGATGCGCGCGGCGTAGGCGACGGCATCCTCGGCGCGAATGGCGCCGTTGGTCTCGACGGTCAACGTCAGCTTGTCGTAATCGAGAACCTGGCCCTCGCGGGTGTTCTCGACGCGATACGAAACCTTCTTGACCGGCGAATAGAGGCTATCGACCGGGATCAGCCCGATCGGCGCATCTTCCGGCCGGTTGCGGTCGGCGGTGACGTAGCCCTTGCCGGTGTCGACGGTGAACTCCATGCGGATCTCGGCGCCCTCGTCGAGCGTGCAGAGCACCAGCTCCGGATTGAGGATCTCGATGTCGCCGACGGTCTGAATGTCACCGGCGGTGACGACGCCCGGACCGCTCTTGCGGACGACCATGCGCTTGGGGCCCTCGCCCTGCATGCGGATGGCGATTTCCTTGATGTTGAGGACGATATCGGTGACGTCCTCGCGCACGCCCGCGATCGACGAGAACTCGTGCAGCACGCCGTCGATCTGCACGGCCTTGACGGCGGCGCCCTGGAGCGAAGACAGCAGCACACGGCGCAGCGCGTTGCCGAGCGTGAGGCCGAAGCCGCGCTCGAGCGGTTCGGCGACGACAGTGGCGAAACGGCGGGAATCGGAGCCGGGGGAGATATCGAGCTTGTTCGGCTTGATCAGCTCTTGCCAGTTTTTCTGGATGGTCACGAGCCTCTTCCTTTCATCTTGATCCGGCCGTCCGGGAGGAGACGGCCACGGCGGCCGCGCACGGCCGCATCAAATGCAAACTGAGACGGCGCGCCCTAGACGCGGCGACGCTTCCGCGGACGGCAACCGTTATGCGCAATCGGCGTCACGTCGCGGATGGACGTGATGATGAAGCCTGCCGACTGCAACGCGCGCAGCGCGGACTCGCGACCGGAGCCCGGGCCGGAAACCTCGACCTCGAGCATCTTGACGCCGTGCTCGGTGGCCTTCTTGCCTGCGTCTTCGGCCGCCATCTGCGCGGCGTAGGGCGTCGACTTCCGCGAGCCCTTGAAGCCCATCAGACCTGCCGACGACCAGGAGATGGTGTTCCCCTGCGCGTCGGTAATGGTGATCATGGTGTTGTTGAAACTGGAATTCACATGCGCGACGCCGGAGGTGATGTTCTTGCGCTCCCGGCGGCGCACGCGCGTTGCGTCTTTCATATGGTGTTCCTAGCCTTCGATCTCAACGCCGCCGTATTTCCAGCGGCTCCACCCTTCAGGCAGCAGGCAACAGAGGCGCGGCAGCAGAACTGACCGGACCCCGCCTGCTGAATGCTTCCCTACTTCTTCTTGCCGGCAATCGCCCGCGCCGGACCCTTGCGGGTACGCGCGTTGGTGTGCGTGCGCTGGCCGCGCACCGGCAGGCCGCGGCGATGGCGCAGGCCGCGGTAGCAGCCGAGGTCCATGAGCCGCTTGATGTTCATCGCTACTTCGCGACGAAGGTCTCCCTCGACCATGTAGTCGTGGTCGATGATCTCGCGGATCTGGCCGACCTCGGCGTCGGTCAGCTGGGCGGTACGCCGCTCGGACGGAATGTTGACCTTGGCGCAGATGTTCTTCGCCGCGGTCTCGCCGATGCCGTGGATGTACTGAAGCGCGACGACGACGCGCTTGTTGGTCGGGATATTGACGCCTGCGATGCGGGCCAAATTCGTCACTCCTCTCGGCCGGCCCTAAGGCGGCCGGAAATTCCTATATTTCCCCGGTACTTGCCGGTAACGCAAAGCGCGGCACCGGTTAACCCTTCAGGCTACCGGCCCCGCGTGCTGCAAACCGCAGAATTGGTGCCGGGTAGATAGCGATTTGGCCGGTTTCCGTCAACCGGCCGCAGTCCTTTGTTTGGCGGCGCCGGCGGCCTTGCCAAGGACGCCATGGATGGCCTCAGACACCTCGTCCACGGCCGCCATGCCGTTGATCCTGGAGAGGCGGCCCTTGCGCCGGTAATGGGCGGCGACCGGGGCGGTCTGCTCGCGGTAGACGGCCAGGCGTTTCCGCAAGGTTTCCTCGGTGTCGTCGGCCCTCGCCCCGCCCGCGGTCTCGCTGGCGCGCTTGGCAATACGGCCGATCAGCGCCGATTCATCGACCTCCATCTCGATGATGGCGTCGAGCTCCAGGCCCATCCTCTCCAGCAGGGCATCGAGCGCCTCGGCCTGCTTCACCGTGCGCGGGAAGCCATCGAGAATGAACCCGTTCGCGGCATCCGGCCGGCGCAGGCGGTCGGCGATGATCTCGACCATCACCTCATCCGGCACGAGGTCGCCGCGATCCATGATCGCCTTGGCGCGCTGGCCGACCGGGGTGCCCGCGGCAACAGCCGCCCGCAGCATGTCGCCGGTAGAAAGATGAACAATGCCGTGGCGGGCGACCAGCCGCTGCGCCTGAGTGCCTTTGCCCGCGCCCGGAGGCCCGAGCAGGATCAGCCTCATCGCGTCCGCCCCCGGAGCTTCGACTTCTTGATGAGGCCTTCATACTGGTGCGCCAGCAGGTGGCCTTGCACCTGCGCCACGGTATCCATGGTGACGCTGACGACGATGAGCAGCGAGGTGCCGCCGAAGTAGAAGGGCACACCCGTGTAGTCGACCAAGATTTCGGGCAGCAGGCAGACCAGGACGAGGTAGCCGGCGCCGATCACGGTGATGCGGGTCAGCACGTAGTCGATATAGTCGGCCGTGTTCTTGCCGGGGCGGATGCCGGGAATGAAACCGCCGTGCTTCTTGAGGTTGTCCGCCGTGTCCGACGGGTTGAACACGATGGCGGTGTAGAAGAACGCGAAGAACACGATCATCCCGCCGTAGAACAGGATGTGCAGCAGCTGGCCACGGCCAAGCATGGCGCTGATCGTGGTGAGCCAGCCCGGCCCCTGCCCCGCGGTGAAATTGGCGACCGTCACCGGCAGCAGCAGCAGCGACGAGGCGAAAATCGGCGGGATGACGCCCGACGTGTTCAGCTTCAGCGGCAGGTGCGAGGAATCGCCCTGGAACATGCGGTTGCCGACCTGGCGCTTCGGATACTGAATGAGCAGCCGGCGCTGGGCGCGTTCGACGAAGACGATAAAGGCAACCACCGCAATCGCCATGACGCCGACCGCGATGATGATGACCGGCGAGAGCGCGCCCTCGCGGCCAAGCTCAAGGGTGCCGATGATAGCGTGCGGAATATTGGCGACGATGCCGGAAAAGATGATGAGCGACAGGCCATTGCCGATGCCGCGCGAGGTGATCTGCTCGCCGAGCCACATCAGGAACATCGTCCCGCCGGTCAGAGTGATGACCGTGGTCAGCACAAAGAACGGGCCGGGATTGATGACGATGTTGGTGCCGCCCTGGAGGCCGATGGCGATGCCATAGGCCTGGAGCGCGGCGAGGATGACCGTGCCGTAGCGGGTGTACTGGTTGATGACCTTGCGACCCTGCTCGCCTTCCTTCTTGAGCTGGTCGAGCGTCGGGATAACCGACGTCATCAGCTGCATGATGATGGAGGCGGAGATGTAGGGCATGACGCCGAGGGCGAAGATCGCCATGCGGCCGACGGCGCCGCCGGCGAACATGTTGAACATGCCGATGATGCCCGTCTGGGCGTTGTTGAACGCCTGCGCCAGTGCATCCGGGTTGATGCCTGGGACGGGGATGTAGGTGCCGAGCCGGTAGATCAGCAGCGCGCCGAGGGTGAACCAGATGCGCTTCTTGAGCGCATCGGCCTTGGCGAAGGCGCCGAAGTTGAGGTTGGCCGCGAGTTGTTCTGCCGCCGATGCCATCGTCCGCTCCGTTCCGGCCTACTCGGCCGAGCCTGCCGCTGCCGCCGCCCCCGCCACCTTAACCGTGCCCCCGGCCTTCTCCACCGCGGCGATGGCGGCCTTCGAGGCGCCATCGACCTCGAAGGCAACCTTTGCCTTGATCTCGCCATTGGCGAGCAGGCGGACGCCGTCCCGGTTCCGCCGGATCACGCCAGCAGCCTGGAGGGCCGCGGCATTGACCACCGCCTTGGCGTCGAGCTTGCCCGCGTCGATCGCCTTCTGGACGCGCTCAAGCCCGACCTCGTTGAAGTCCTTGGCAAAGATGTTGTTGAAACCCCGCTTCGGCAAGCGCCGGTGCAGCGGCATCTGGCCGCCCTCGAAGCCCTTGATGGCAACGCCGGTGCGGGCCTTCTGGCCCTTGACGCCACGGCCGGCCGTCTTGCCCTTGCCGGAGCCGATGCCGCGGCCGACCCGCATGCGGTTCTTGGTGGAGCCGGGCCGATCGGCCAATTCGTTGAGTTTCATGGGACTGCCCTCAGGCCTCGTCGACGATGCGGACGAGGTGCGGTACGCGCTCAATCATGCCGCGCACGGCCGGATTGTCCGGGAGCGTGCTGCGGCGGCGGATACGGTTGAGGCCGAGCCCGACCAGCGTGGCGCGCTGCTCGCGCGGCCGGCGGGACGGGCTGGCATATTGCTCGACGACGATGGTCTTGCCGTCGCTCTTCTTGGCCATGGCGTAACCCTCCGGCTCTAGGCTTCGACCGCCTCGGCGTCGACGTCGCGACGGCGGGCCTGGAGCGTGGACACCTTGATGCCGCGTCGAGCGGCGACGCCACGCGGGCTGTCCTCGCTCTTCAACGCGTCAAACACGGCGCGCACCATGTTGTAGGGATTGGACGAGCCGAACGACTTGGCGACGACGTCCTGGACGCCAAGCGTCTCGAAGACGGCGCGCATCGGACCGCCGGCGATAATGCCGGTGCCCGGCGCGGCGGCGCGGCAAACAACTTTGCCGGCGCCGTGGCGACCGGCGACATCGTGATGCAGCGTACGGCCCTCGCGCAGCGGCACACGGATGAGCCCGCGCTTGGCGGCCTCGGTCGCCTTGCGGATGGCCTCCGGCACCTCGCGCGCCTTGCCATGGCCGAAGCCGACGCGGCCCTTCTGGTCGCCGACCACGACCAGGGCGGCGAAACCGAAGCGACGGCCGCCTTTCACCACCTTGGCGACGCGATTGATATGGACGAGCTTGTCAACAAACTCGCTATCCTCGCGTGCCCGGTCGCGGTCGCGTTCTCTTGGTTCTCTTGCCATCTGGTCCGTCCGTCGATCCGATATCGTTGTTGGGCTGAGGCGCTACAAGGGCCTCAGAAGCTCAGGCCACCCTCGCGCGCACCGTCGGCAAGCGCCTTGACCCGGCCGTGGAAGCGGTAGGCGCCCCGGTCGAAAACCACGTCTTTCACGCCCGCCTTGACCGCGCGTTCGGCGAGCAGCTTGCCCACCTCGGCCGCAGCGGCCGTGTCGGCGCCGGTCTTCAACTTCTCGCGAAGGTCCTTCTCCAGCGAGGAGGCCGCAGCGAGCGTCTTGCCGGCGATGTCGTCGATCACCTGCGCATAAATGTGCCTGGAGGAGCGGAAGACGCTCAGCCGCTTGCGTTCGCCGCCGGCCTTGCGGACGGCGTAGCGCACACGCGCGATGCGACGAGCCTTGGATTTGGTGAGCATGGCTTCTTTCCGTTACTTCTTCTTGCCTTCCTTGCGGAAGATGTACTCATCCGAGTACTTCACGCCCTTGCCCTTGTAGGGCTCGGGCTTGCGGAACTGGCGAATCTCGGCGGCAACCTGGCCGACCTGCTGCTTGTCGGCGCCGCTGACCACGATCTCGGTCGGCTTGGGCGTCTCGATCTTGATGCCGGTGGGGATCGGATACTTCACCTCGTGGCTGTAGCCGAGGCTGAGCTGAAGGTCCTTGCCAGCCACCGCGGCGCGATAGCCGACGCCGGTGATCTCGAGCTTGCGCTCGAAACCGCTGGTCACGCCGGCGATGAGGTTCGACACCATGGTGCGCGACATGCCCCATGAGGAGCGGGCGCGCTTGGTCTCGTCGCGCGGGGTAACGGAGATGGCGCCATCGGCCATCTTCACTTCGATATCGTCCGAGGCGACGAAGGACAGGGTGCCCTTCGGTCCCTTCACCGAGACCTGCTGGCCCTGCACCGTGGCCGTCACGCCCTTCGGCAGCGTCACCGCCTTCTTGCCGATCCTGGACATCGCTTCTACCTGCTACCTTTCTTACCGCCGCGCTAGAATACGCGGCAGAGGATCTCGCCGCCGACGTTCTGGTCGCGAGCCTCCGAGTCCGACATGACGCCCTTAGGCGTAGAAAGAATCGACACGCCGAGGCCATTGGAGACGCGGGGAATGTTCTTCACCGAAGCGTAAACGCGGCGGCCCGGCTTCGACACCCGCACGATCTCGCGGATCACCGGTTCGCCGTCGTAGTATTTCAGCTCGATCTCGAACTCCTGCCGGCCGTTCTCAAAATCGACCGTCGAGTAGCCGCGGATGTAGCCTTCGGCCTGCAGCACGTCGAGAACGTGCTGGCGCAGCCGCGAGCCAGGCGTGGAAATCTTGGAAATCTTCCGCATCTGACCGTTGCGGATGCGGGTCAGCATATCGCCGAGCGGATCGGTCATCGTCATCCGATATGTCTCCTTACCAGCTCGACTTGACCATGCCGGGGATCATCCCGACCGAGGCCAGATCGCGCAGGGCAATGCGCGACATCTTGAGCTTGCGGTAGTAGCCGCGCGGACGCCCCGTAACCTCGCAACGGTTGCGGATGCGCACAGCGGAAGAATTGCGCGGCAACTCGGCGAGCTTCAGCCGCGCCTGGAAGCGCTCCTCCAGCGTCAGGCCCTCGTTGTTGGCCTGCTGCTTGAGAGCGGTCCGCTTGGCCGCGTAGCGCGCGACCATCTTGCGGCGGCGCTTGTTCTTCTCAATCGAACTGGTCTTTGCCATCGGTCACGTCCTACTGGCGGAACGGGAAATTGAAGGCGCTGAGGAGAGCGCGGGCCTCCTCGTCGGTCGCGGCGGTGGTGCAGACGATCACGTCCATGCCCCAGACTTCCTCGACCTCGTCGTAATTGATCTCGGGGAACACGATGTGCTCCTTGATACCCATGGCGTAGTTGCCGCGGCCATCGAAGCTCTTCGCGTTGAGCCCGCGGAAATCGCGGACGCGCGGCAGCGCGACGTTCACCAGCCGGTCGAGGAACTCGTACATGCGGTCGCGCCGGAGCGTGACCTTGCCGCCGATCGGCATGTTCTCGCGCACCTTGAAGGTGGCGATCGAGGTGCGCGCACGCGTCACCGCCGGCTTCTGGCCGGCGATCCTGGCGAGGTCGGCCAGCGCGGCGGTCACCTTCTTGGTGTCGTTCACCGCCTCGCCGACGCCCATGTTGATGACGATCTTCGAGACGTAAGGGATCTGCATCGGGTTCTTGTACCCGAACTGCTCGACCAGCTTGGGCCGGATGGTGTCGCGATAGTAGCTCTTCATGCGCGGCACGTAGCCGGGCGTGCTCGCAGCCCTCGGCGCGCGCTCCGCCTTCTCGGCGGGCTGCTTCTTCTCGGCAGCGGCCTTCTTCTCGCCGGCAGGCTTCTTCTCCGCCTTCGGCCTGTCGGCCGCGGCGGGCTTCTCGGCCTTCGCCTTCTTTTCCGGCTTCTCTTTGTCAGCCATCGATCTGGTCTCCTGTCCGCTTCGCGAAGCGGACCTTGCGCCCGTCCTTGATGCGGAAGCCGACGCGGGTCGGCTTGCCGCTCGCCTGGTCGACGAGCGAAATGTTGGAAAGGTGGATCGGCATCTCCTTGGTGATGATGCCGCCCGCCTGACTCGGTGTCTGGCGCTGGTGCCGGCGCACGATGTTGACGCCGCGCACGACCGCCCGCCCCTCGGCCGGATGTACGCTGACGACCTCGCCGGTCTTGCCGCGGTCACGCCCGGTGATGACGATGACGTTGTCGCCCTTGCGGATGCGCTGAGCCATCACAGCACCTCCGGTGCGAGCGAGATGATCTTCATGTGGTTCTTGGCGCGGAGCTCGCGCGGCACCGGTCCGAAGATGCGGGTGCCGACCGGCTCGGCCTGCGCGTTGATGAGCACGGCGGCGTTGCGGTCGAAGCGGATGACCGAACCATCCGGACGGCGGATGTCCTTGGCGGTGCGCACGACGACCGCCTTCATCACGTCGCCCTTCTTCACGCGGCCGCGCGGGATCGCCTCCTTGACCGAGACGACGATGACGTCGCCGACGGTGGCGTACTTGCGCTTGGAGCCGCCGAGCACCTTGATGCACATGACGCGACGAGCGCCCGAATTGTCGGCGACGTCGAGGTTGGTCTGCATCTGGATCATGACTGCGTACTCTTTCCCCTGGGGACGGTTGCCCGCCTACTTGCTTCCGGCGGCGGCCTCGAGGACCACCCAGCGCTTGTTCTTGGAAATCGGCGCGCTCTCCTCGATGAGAACCGTCTCGCCGACCTTGTGCTTATTGCCCTCGTCGTGGGCGTGATACTTCTTCGAGCGGCGGATGGTCTTCTTCAGCACCGGGTGCGTGAAGCGGCGCTCGACGCGAACGACAATCGTCTTGTCATTCTTGTCGCTGACCACCGTGCCCTGGAGGACGCGCTTCGGCATTGTTCTTAACCCTTTGCTTTCGCTTGCTTTTCAGCAGCGATCGTGGTCAGCCGCGCGATATCGCGGCGCACCTGGCGCACGCGGGCGGTGTTCTCAAGCTGGCCGGTTGCGCGCTGGAAACGCAGGTTGAACTGCTCCTTGCGCAGGCGGTCGAGCTCATCCTTGGCCTGGTCGTCGGTCAGAAGCCGAACGTCGGACGCTTTCATATGTCGTCTCTCCTCCGGCCCTAGTCGGCGATACGCTGCACGAAGCGCGTGCGGATCGGGAGCTTCGCCGCGCCGAGGCGCAGCGCCTCGCGGGCGAGCGCCACCGGCACGCCGTCGATCTCGAACATGATGCGGCCCGGCTTCACGCGGCACACCCAGTATTCCGGCGTGCCCTTGCCCTTGCCCATGCGCACTTCGGTCGGCTTCTTCGACACCGGCACGTCCGGGAAGACGCGGATCCAGACGCGGCCGGCGCGCTTCATCTCGCGCGTGATGGCGCGGCGCGCCGCCTCGATCTGGCGCGCGGTGACCCGCTCCGGCTCCAGCGCCTTCAGCCCGAAGGAGCCAAAGGTCAGCTCGGCGCCAGAGGTCGCGGCGCCGTGGATGCGGCCCTTGAACTGCTTGCGGTAGTTGGTGCGCTTCGGTTGCAGCATGATGCTTCTCGATGACTCGCCTTATTCCGCGGCAGCCGGCTCGCGACGCCGCTGGCCGCCACCGCCGCCCTGCTCGGCGCTCTCGATGAGCCGCTTCTCGGAGGCCATGGGGTCGTGCTCCATGATCTCGCCCTTGAACACCCACACCTTGACGCCGCAGGTGCCGTAAGCGGTCTTGGCGGTGGCGTGGCCGTAGTCGATGTCGGCGCGCAGCGTGTGCAGCGGCACGCGGCCCTCGCGATACCACTCGGTGCGCGCGATTTCGGCGCCGCCGAGGCGGCCGCCGCAGGTGATCTTGATGCCCTCGGCGCCCAGCCGCATGGCCGACTGCACGGCGCGCTTCATGGCGCGGCGGAAGGCAATGCGGCGCTCAAGCTGCTGGGCGATCGAGGCGGCGACCAGGCTGGCGTCGATCTCGGGCTTGCGCACCTCGACGATGTTGATGTGCACCTCGGAGTCGGTGAGCTTCGCCACCTTGCGGCGCAGCTTCTCGATGTCGGCGCCCTTCTTGCCGATGACGATGCCGGGACGCGCCGAATGCACGGTGACGCGGCACTTCTTGTGCGGGCGCTCGATGACGATCTTCGACACCGCCGCCTGCTTCAGATCCTCCATCAGCGCGTCGCGGATCTGCATGTCCTCGTGCAGGAGCCGGCCGTATTCGCCCTTGTTGGCGAACCAGCGCGAATCCCAGGTGCGGTTGACGCCGAGCCGGAGCCCGATCGGATTGACTTTCTGGCCCATTAGGCTGCGGGCTCCTCGACTTCACGAACGACGATGGTCAGGTGCGAGAAACGCTTGTGGATCGAGCCGACGCGGCCACGGGCGCGCGGCGTCCAGCGCTTCAGCACCAGCGACTTGCCGACATGGGCTTCAGCCACGATCAGGGAGTCGACGTCGAGCTGGTGGTTGTTCTCGGCGTTGGCGACCGCGGACTGAAGCGTCTTCTTGACGTCGCGGGCGATGCGCTTGCGGCTGAAGGTGAGGTCGGCCAGCGCGGCAGCGACCTTCTTGCCACGGATCATCTGCGCGACGAGGTTCAGCTTCTGCGGCGAGATGCGAATGGTGCTGGTGCGCGCCTTCGCCTCGCTCGCCTTCAGAACGCGCTCGCGTTTCGGCTTGCCCATGATCAGGGTGTCCTTTTGGCCTTCTTGTCCCCGGCGTTGTGGCCGTGGAAGGTGCGCGACGGGGAGAACTCGCCGAACTTGTGGCCGACCATGTCCTCCGAGACGAGCACCGGAACGTGCTTGTTGCCGTTGTAGACGCCGAAGGTCAGACCGACGAACTGCGGCAGGATGGTCGACCGCCGGCTCCAAATCTTGATGACGTCGGACCGACCCGTGCCGCGCGCCTTATCGGCCTTGCGCAGCAGGTAGCCGTCGACGAAGGGACCTTTCCAGACAGAACGAGCCACTTCTCAGCCTCTCCGACTAATTGCCTTTGCGCGCATGGCGGCTGCGCGCGATGAACTTGTTGGTGCGCTTGTTCTTGCGCGTCTTGTAACCCTTGGTCGGCTGACCCCACGGCGAGACCGGGTGGCGGCCGCCGGAGGTGCGGCCTTCGCCGCCGCCGAGCGGATGATCGACCGGGTTCATGGCGACGCCGCGGACGCCCGGGCGCTTGCCGAGCCAGCGGTTGCGGCCGGCCTTGCCGATGTTGACGTTGCCGTGGTCCGGATTGGACACGGCGCCGACGGTGGCGAAGCAGTTCTGGTGGACCAGGCGCTGCTCGCCGGAATTGAGGCGCAGGATGGCGTAGCCGTTCTCGCGGCCGACATACTGGGCATAGGTGCCGGCCGAACGGGCGAGCTGTCCGCCGCCGCCGACCTTCATCTCGACATTGTGCACGATCGTGCCGACCGGCATGGCGACCAGCGGCATGGCGTTGCCGGGCTTCACGTCGGCGCGCATCGAGGAAACGATGACATCGCCCTCGCCCAGGCGCTGCGGAGCCAGGATGTAGCTGAGCTCGCCGTCGGAATACTTGACCAAGGCGATGAAGGCGGTGCGGTTCGGATCGTATTCCAGCCGCTGGACCGTCGCCTCCATGTCGAGCTTGCGCCGCTTGAAGTCGATCTTGCGGTAGGCGCGCTTGTGCCCGCCGCCGCGCCAGCGGACGGTGATGCGCCCACAGGAGTTGCGTCCGCCGGTCGAGTGCTTGCCCTCGACGAGGCCCTTCACCGGCTTGCCCTTGTAGAGCTCCGAACGATCGACGAGCACCAGCTCGCGCTGGCTGGGCGTGGTCGGCTTGTATGTCTTCAGCGCCATTGACTTGCCCTACCCTTACAGACCCGTCGTCACGTCGATCATCTGGCCCTCGGCGAGAGTCACGATCGCGCGCTTGGTGTCGGACGTTTGGCCAGCGATGCCACGGAAGCGCTTGTTCTTGCCCTTCCGGTTGAGCGTATTGACCGCCGTCACCTTGACCTTGAACAGCGCCTCGACGGCGGCCTTGATCTGCGGCTTGGTGGCGGTGAGCGCGACCTGGAACACGACCTTGTTGTGCTCCGAGACCGCAGTCGAACGCTCGGTGATGATCGGGCGGCGGATGATGTCGTAGTTGGACAGCGGAATCATTTGAAGCGCTCCGTCAGCGCGTCGACGGCGGCCTTGGTCAGCACCAGCGTGTCGCGGCGAAGAATGTCGTAGACGTTGATGCCCTGGACCGGCAGCACGTCGATGGACCCGATGTTGCGGGCGGCAAGCGCGAAATTCGTCTCAAGCTCCTTCCCACCGACGACAAGCGCGCTGGCGACGCCGAGATCGGCGAACTGCTTGGCGAGGGCCTTGGTCTTGGGCTCCTTGGCGCTTGCCTCGGCAATCACGATCAGCTTCTCGCCGCGCGCCTTGTCGGACAGAGCGTGCTTGAGCGCCAGCGCGCCTTTCCAGCACATTGGGATCCTAAGCTTAGAATTCCACGTGGACAAGTTGTCGCG
>JADMIO010819959.1_pt1 | contig 48113 bp, 37 predicted proteins | sample 8958161 | NCBI WGS metagenome assembly JADMIO01 (sample SAMN16585339, study PRJNA669376) | soil metagenome | isolation source: Crop rotation soil | place: USA: Cullars Rotation, Alabama | collected 2011
GCGACTTCAAGTCACGTGAATTCCAAGCTTCGGATCCCACTGTGCTGGAAAGGGGTCCGTTTCGCGTGGAGCGCACCGACCCATCGCGCGTCGTGCTGCGCGCATACGAGGGCCACCGGGCAGGCCGTCCCTTCCTCGACGCGATCGAAATCGACAGCAGCCGTCCACCGGCGGGCCATGTCACCGATCTCGAAACGGGCCGCCTCGACGTGCTCGCGGCCCGGGCGACGGACGCCGCCAGACTGTCACAGCGCCAGCTTCGAGTCGTCGCCTCCCGTCCACTGGAGGCGATCGCGATCGTCTTCGAGCCGCACCGCGCGACGGCTGCGCAGGAGCCGCTGCGCAGAACGCTCGCCGGCGCCATCGATCGCGCATCGATCGCGCGCGTGCTCTTTCAGGGCCGCGCCGAGCCTGCCACCACGCTGCTGCCCGCGTGGCTGAGCGGCTACGCCCCCTTCGCCGCGCCGCCGGCGTCACCGACGTTGAGCCGTGCGGCCGTGGCCGCTCTCCCGCCCGAGCAGCGCACGCTGACGCTTCGCGCCGAGGCGGCCGACCCGGTCGCGCAAGTCGTCGCCGAGCGCGTCGCTGTCGATGCGCGCGAGGCGGGTTTCACCTTCCGCGTGCAGGTCCCGACTGGACTCGCGCCGCGCCCGGATCTGCGGATGGTGCGCATCTCTCTCGACACGACGACTCCCGATCGAGCGCTTGCACGCGTGATGGCGGCGCTCGGTTCGCGCACGCTGACGATTGTCACGCGGGAGACGCCGCCGCCTGCCGATGCACCGCTGGAAACGGTGTACCGGGTGGAGTCGTCGCTCCTCGAGAACGCCGTGGTCATCCCGGTGGTCCACGCGCCGGAGGTCTACGTGCTCTCCAACCGCGTGCGATCGCTGACCGCCTCGCCGGTGCTGCCGTCGGGCGTCTGGGACTTCGCCAACGTGTGGCTGAGGACCGAATGACGTGACGCTGCGGAACCGGCTGTTCACGCTCGTCGGCGCGTCGGTCTCTCTGACGGTCGTCCTCGTGACCTGGACGGTGTCGTCGAGCGCCCGCAACGCGTTCGCAGCGCTGGACGCGCAACGGGCGGCTTCGCTGATCGCGCAGTTCCGCCGCGAGTTCAGGAGCGAGGGCGAGCAGGTCGCGCTGCGCATCGAGCGGATTGCGGAGAACGATGCGCTGGCGCGAACGGCCGCCGATCTCGCCACCGGCAGGCGCGACTTCGCGCCTTACGTGAACGATGCGGGACCGCTGGCCGCGGCGCAGGGGCTCGATTTTCTCGACATCGTGGCGCCAGACGGGACGATCGTGTCGTCGGCGCACTGGCCGGCCCGGTTCGGATACAAGCACTCGACGGCCGGCAGCCTCGCCCGCGCGTCCGGCGCCTCCGGCGGGTTCCTCCAGATCGTCGAGTCGGCTGAGGGCAGCGCGCTCGGGCTGGTTGCGGTGCGTAAGGTGACCGCGGGCGACAGCGGTCTCTACCTCGCCGGCGGACGACGACTCGACCGGCAGTTGCTGGAATCGCTGGACCTCCCGCCGGGAATGCGCGCGCTGCTCTATCGGAACCTCGATCCCGAGGGGCCGCGGCAGCAGCTGATCGCCGTCTCGGGCGGCGACGATGGGCAGGTCGCGCAACTGGAGCCGCTCATCGCACGCGTACGCCGGACGGGCCAGGAGGCGCGGGAGACGATCGACTGGCCCGAGGGTCCGGAAACCGTCGACGCCCTTCCGCTGGCGGGCACCGACGGCCGCGTCCTCGGCGTGCTGCTGATCGGCACGTCGGGGCGCGAGCTGGCCGCGCTGCTCGACCGAATCCGCTGGAGCGGCGCGGCGTTCGGCGGTCTGGGCATCGTCGTGGGATTCGTGCTCAGCTACGTCGTCGCCGCCCGCGTGACGCGGCCCGTCGAGCAGCTTGCGGAGGCGGCGCGCGACGTCGCCGGCGGCAACTGGAACGTGCGGCTGGATGCGGAACGGAGCTCGCGCGAGATCGACGCGCTTGCCGACGCGTTCGACTCGATGACCAGCCAGCTGGTCGATCATCGCGAGCGTCTCGTGCAGGCCGAGCGCGTGGCGGCCTGGCGCGACCTGGCCCGCCGGCTCGCGCACGAACTGAAGAATCCGCTGTTTCCACTGCGGCTTACGCTCGACAATCTGAGGCGCGCGAAGCCGCTGCCTGCGGCCGAATTCGACGAGGTCTTCGACGAAGGGATGACAACGCTGAGCACCGGCCTGGCGAACCTGACGTCCGTGGTCGCACGCTTCAGCGACTTCGCCCGCATGCCGCCGCCCGAGTTCGGCGACGTCTCGATCAACGACATCGCCAGGCAGAGCGTCGCGCTGTTCCAGGCGCAGCTCGCGGCGCCCGGCGCGCCTCCGATCGCGGTGACCCTGGAGCTGGACCCGGCATGCGGCACGACGCGCGGCGATGCCGAGCAGATCGCGCGCGCGATGCAGAACCTGCTCGTCAACGCCATCGATGCGATGCCGCACGGCGGCACGCTGGCCATCCGCACCACCCGCGCCGGCGGAGCCGTGTGCATCGACGTTTCCGATTCAGGCATCGGCATGACCGAGGAGGAGCGCGCGCGCGTGTTCACGCCGTACTACACGACGAAGACTCACGGGACCGGATTGGGACTGGCGATCGTGCAATCGGTCGTCGCCGATCACGAAGGCAGGATCTCCATCGACAGCGTGCCTGGCCGCGGCACGACGTTTCACCTCGAGCTGCCGGCCGCAGGCGCAGGCGGCGCGCGCAGGACGGAGAGGCCGGCGTGACTCGCGTGCTGCTCGTCGACGACGACCAGGCGACGCTTGCGTCGCTGTCACGGACGTTCCGTCTCTCCGGCTACGAAGCGGTCGTGTGCGACAACGCCACCCGCGCCATCTCCCTGCTCCGCAGCGAACGCTTCGACATGGTGTTCTCCGACGTCGGCATGCCGGGCAAGGACGGTCTGGCCATGCTCGCCGAGCTGCGCGATCTCGGCATCACCACACCCGTCATCATGATTTCGGGGCAGGCCACCGTCGACATGGCCGTGCGCGCGACGAAGCTGGGCGCGCTCGACTTCCTGGAGAAGCCGATTTCAGCGGACAAGCTCGTGCTCACCGTCGACAACGCGCTCAAGCTGGTGCGCCTCGAAGAGGAGAACCGGCAGCTGCGCAGGCGCGTCGGGCGGCACGAGCTGGTCTGGACCAGCCAGGCGATGGCACGTGTGATGGCGCAGGTCGATCGCGTCGCCGCGAGCGAATCGCGAGTCTGCATCCTCGGCGAGACCGGCACCGGCAAGGAACTGGTCGCGCGGGCCGTTCACGAGAAGAGTCCGCGGCGCGAGCGGCCGTTCGTGACGCTGAACTGCGCCGCCGTCCCGGCCGAGCTGATCGAATCGGAGCTGTTCGGCCACGAAAAAGGGGCGTTCACCGGCGCCGCCGCGCGTCACCTCGGCAAGTTCGAGCAGGCGCACGGCGGCACGCTGTTTCTCGACGAGATCGGCGACATGCCGCAGACGATGCAGGCCAAGCTGCTCAGGCTGCTGCAGGAAGGCGAGCTCGAGCGCGTCGGCGGAGAGAAACCGATCGTCGTCAACACCCGCGTCATCGTCGCGACGCACCGCGACCTCGAATCGCTCGTCCGGAAGGGCGCGTTTCGCGAGGATCTCTACCACCGGATCTTCGTCTTCCCGGTCGTCATGCCCGCCCTGCGCGAGCGCGTCGAAGACATCCCGCTCCTCACCGACCACTTCGCGCGCCTCGTCGCCGAGCAGAACAACTGGAAGCCGCGCGGGTTCGCGCCCGACGCCGTCGAACAGCTCGTTCGCTACGGATGGCCGGGCAACGTCCGCGAGCTGCGCAACGTCGTCGAACGCCTGCTGCTCCTCACCGACGACGTGGTCGACGCGGCAACGGTGCGCCAGGTCCTGGCCGGGCGGCGCAGCGTTCGCGCCGCCGAGAGCGACACCGGGGCGCTGGCGGATCGGGTCGCCGCGTTCGAGCGCGAGGTCGTGCTCGAGGAGCTCAACGCGCACGGCCATCGCGTTGCCGAAACCGCCCGCGCGCTCGGGCTCGAACGGAGCCATCTCTATAAGAAGTGCCAGCAGCTCGGAATCGATCTGAAGGCGGAACGGGCGCAGTGAGGGCGAAGCCAGAAGTCGCGGCCCTGGAGGACTTTGTTGTCCGACGGATGCAAACAATGTCAGGCACGCGACAGGGTGGTCTCGGCTAACCTGCTGACACTGCTAAACTTGCGGGCTTGAACCGGAAGGGCTGTCGGTATAATACTTGCGTTCCTCCGGGATCCGATTGGCCCAGCAGCCTGAACGCATCGACAAATACGAGATCGTCCGCCGCCTTGGCCGCGGCGGCATGGGCACCGTCTACCTCGCGCGCGACCCCGATCTCGATCGCCCGATCGCCATCAAGGTTCTGCGCGATCCCCTGCTCGAGGACGAGCTCCTGCAGCGGTTCTTCCGCGAAGCGCGCGCCGCCGCGAACCTGCGCCACGAGAACATCATCACCGTCTACGACGTCGGCCAGTACGAGCATCAGCCGTTCATGGCGATGGAGTACGTCGACGGCACCACGCTCGGAGACATGATTCGGACCCGTCATCCGATGACGCTCTCCGAGAAGCTGGCGTATCTCGAGCAGATCTGCGCGGGTCTCCACTTCGCCCACACGCGCGGCATCGTCCACCGCGACGTCAAGCCGGCGAACCTGATGGTGGATCGCCACAATCTGATCCGCATCCTCGACTTCGGCATCGCGCGCGTCGCAGGGTCCGGCATGACGCGCGACGGCGCGATGATCGGCACCCTGAGCTACATGTCGCCCGAGCAGATGCTCGGGAAGCCCGTCGATCATCGCAGCGACATCTTCGCGGTCGGCGCCGTCGCCTACGAGCTGCTCGCGTACCGGCAGGCGTTTCCGGGCTCGCTCGAGGACGGACTGCTCCACCGGCTGCCGAACGAAGACCCTCCGCCGCTCACGGAATTCTGTCCGGGACTGCCGCCCGGGCTCGAGCAGATCGTGCTGCGCGCGCTCGCCAAGAAACCGGAGAACCGGTTCGCGGGTCTCGACGAGACGCGTACGGCCGTTCGCGAGATTCGCCGCGCCTTGGATCCGGAGATCGAGTTCGAGACGATGGTCACGCCGGGCCGCGGCAAGGCGCGCCCGGCGAAGCCGGCCTCGACGGCCGGGGCGTCCACGGAACGGCGCGACATTCTCGAGCGCCGCGAGCGCCAGATTGCGGTGAACCGCGACGCCGCGCGTGCGGCGCTGGCGCGGCAGGATCTCGACGCGGCGATCGCCGCGTGCGAGGACGCGCTGACGCTGGACCCCGAGGATGCCGAAGCGCACGCACTCCTCGACCAGGCGCAGCAGGCGAAACAGCGGCGCGCCGACGAATCGCGCGCGCGCCACGAGCGCGAGCGTCTGCTCCGCGAACGTCTCGTCGACGCGGAGCTGAAGTTCGGGAAGGGTGACATCTCCGGCGCGGCGGCGGTGCTGCAGGAGGCGCTGACGCTCAATCCGCACGACCCGGGCGTGCAGGCGCTCCTCCCGCGAGTCAGAGAGGCGGCCGCGGCGGCTGCCGTCACCGTCGCGCTGCCGTCGGAAGCGGAGCTCACGATCCTCGTGAATCGCGCGGCTCCTGCTGCCGCATCCGCCGCTCGGGTGACGCCGCCGAGCGCAACGATGCCTCAGGCCGTCGTCGCCACGACGCCTGACGCGACGGCCCCCGCCTCACGACGTCCGGTGCTGTTCGCGGCGGCGGGTCTTGCGGTCGTCGCGGTGGTCGTGGTCGTGGTTCTGTCCATGGGCGGCGGACCGCAGTCGGCGCCGGCGACGCCGCCACGCGATTCCGCGGCGGCCGCGCCGTCCAGCGCCCTCGCATCGAACCCGGCGCCTGCACCAGCGGCTGTCCCCCCGGTCTCCGCCACGCCGCCGCCAACGACGACAGCAGCGTCCCCGGGCGCGCCTCCGGTCGCCGCGGCTCGTGGCAGCGTGTCCGACAATCAGCTGACCGGGATCACGAGGGCGTTCGACGATGGCGATCTTGCCGGCGCGCTGCGGCTGATCGAACCGGTGCTGCAGGAGAGCGACGACCCGCGCGCGCGCGGCCTGGCGCAGCGAATCGCGCAGCGCAGCCTCGAATCGATGGCGGCAGCCGAGCGCGATGCCCGCAACCGCAAGGCGGCCGACCTCGCGCGCGGCCCGTTCGACACCGCAACCCAGGCGAAAACCGCGGCGGAACGCGCGTTCAAGACCACCGACTTCGCGCGCGCCGGCCGGCAGGCGCTTGCCGCCACGGACAGCTTCAGGCGGGCCGAACGCGACGCGCTCGCAGCCGCTGCCGCCGCGGTCACGACCGCGCAGCCCGCGGCGCCGACGCCGGCAACGCCATCTCCGACGCCCTCGAACACGGCGTCGGTTTCCCCGAATCCTCCGCCCGCAGCGACGCCGCCCGTCGCCTCGGCTGCGGCGTCAACTCCGGCTCCGACTCCGCCTCCGCCTCCCGCGGCGGCCACCACACCCCCACCGGCTCCGACCATCGTCAGCGCCCTCGAGCGCGAACGCGGCGGCATCATGCAGGCGCTGGAACAGTATCGGAACGCGTACCACAGCCTCGACATCGAGGCGCTGGTGAAGGTGTATCCGACGCTCCCGCGAGAGATGCGTCAGAGTCTCGAGAGGGCGTTCAAGCGGGATTGCCGCGACTACGACGTGACGTTCGGCAACATGATTCCGCTGCTCGGCGACGACCCCACGATCGCCACCGTCAGCGTCCGCGGCACGTATACCTGCACGCCGAAGAGCCGGCAGGCGCCGACCACGCAGTCGGTCCAGGAAGTGTTCCAGCTGCGCAAGTTCGGCAACGCCTGGGTGATCGAAAAGCTCGGCACGATGGGCCGCTGACCGCGCCGGCAGGGCCGGGGGACGCGCCCGCGTCCGTCACGGCCCCATCGTCACGACCGGCGTCGCCACCCGCACGCGGTTTCCATTCGCATCCGCTCCGCTGAAGAAGGCCTGGTAGGTGCCGCCGACCGGGCTGCATGCGCTGTAGCTCCGGCGCTCGCCGCCTTTCAGTTCGGTGAACGGCATGTCGAGCGTCGAGCGCCCGCCGATGCCCTGCGTCGTGCGCTGCTCGATCTCGAACTCCGAGTCGAACGTCACCGTGATGCCGGCCATCTCCGCCATCTCGACGGTGAACGGGAACCCCGAGATCCCGCTCGGGCACGTCCCGCGGGCGACGCTGGCGCCGCCGGCAATGGTGATGATGACGTTCGCGGTGTTGCCGAACGAGCCCGGGATCGGGCTGACGGCCACCGCCTGCGCCGACGTCGTCACCGTGAGGCCGGGGCAGTTGTTGTAGGTGATCGTGCCGCCGTTCCACGACAGGCTGGTGCCCGACAGCGAGGCCGTGATGTCGCCCCTGCCTTCGCAGGTGGACGCCGTCGTGCCCTGACGGCCGATCGTCGACACGAGCAGCGTAGCCTGGAACGTGCCGCTGGCGAGGGTGCCGGTCAGGACGCCCTGCAGCGTGCCGCTGGTCTCGCCCGACTCGAATCGTCCGGTCACCTGCGCGGCGTCGCGCACGACCATCGACAGGTTGAGCGACTGCGAGGCTTCCGTGATGGTGTAGGGACCGGTGACGAGGCGGCGCGTGACGATCGAGCCGTTGTACCGGCCGCCGCCGCCGCCGACGAGGATCGGGCTCGGCGAGCCTGGCAGACTGCCGGGGCTGCACGCGAAGGCTGATGTCAGCGCCAGCGCGGCGAGCGCGAGGCGCGCCGCGGCACCTGCGGCCGTGACGTGTGTGACAGACATGGCTAGCGATCCTGTCCGAGCAAGTAAGAGAACGTCAGGCTCACGATCTGGAATCCGGGCATGTTGAACCCGCCGCTGACGCGGACCTTCACGCGATCGCCGATCAGCGTCGCCGCGCCGATCTCTGCGCGTCCGATCGGGAGCCAGTCGATCTCACGCCCCGCCACCTCGAACGCGTCCGGAAACGGCAGCGTGAACCCGGCGGACGTGGTGGCGATGTAGGTGCCGGTGACGAACCCGCGCAACTGGGCGATGCCGCCGCCCAGGTTCGCGCCGATCTGCACGCGGCCCGCGCGCGCGAACGGGAAGAAGCGGTGCACCTCGACGCCGAGCATCTCGGCATCGTCGGCGATGACGGTCAGGACGTCGGTGCTGCCTTCGACCGCGATGGTCGACTCCTTGGAGAGCCGTTTGTGGACGAGCGAGATGCCCCACTCGCCGCCAAGGGTGGTGCCGCGAATGACGCCAAGCCTGAACTCCGGTCCCTTGACGTCGAGCGTCGTGGCATCGAACAGCTTCGCCAGGAGCGTCCCGGGCATGCTCCACTGAGGGCTGACGCCCGCGGTGATGCCCCACGACGTCTCGTCGAGTTGCGCCGCCGCCGGCGCCGGAGCGAGCAGCAGCCAGCCGAGGCAGAGCGTGACCACGGTGCGTGCGGCGCGCGGGCTCTCGAAACGAACAGTGCCTGCCACTAGAACCCCCAGTCGAGGCCGACGATCGGCGTGACGTGATCGCGCAGGCCGGCGTCGTTGAGCGGAAAGAGGACGCTGGCCGTCAGCAGCGCCGTTCCCGCGAAGTTCCACTTGATGCCGGCCGCGGCCGACGTGCGGGTCAGCCCGCGCGGATCCACGGAGGCCACCGACGCGGACGTCAGGCCGAACGGATTCGCGCGCAGCGGCAGATCGCGGTAGGCGATCCGCCCGCCGTCGCGAAGCGTGTGACTCAACAGTTCGCCGTTGATCGTGAGACGGTCGTTTCCGGCCCATTCGACGCCCGCTTCGTAGGTCATCCCGTGACGCCCGGCATCGACCGTCGCCTGCTGCAGCGGGTCGTAGACCTGGAACGGGTCGCTCCAGTACTCGAACCCCACGGACGCGTGCGGCGAAAGGGCGCCGACGGTGCCCGACCAGATGCCGGTGACCAGCGTCCTCGACACGCCGGCGCCGAGCATCGCCTCCGGGTCGCCGGTCGGCAGCCGGAGATCGATGCCGAGGGCGACGCCACCCTGATCCTTGGCGTAGAGCCGGATCTTCGCGCGCAGCGCGATGTCGCCGATACCGTCGGCCGACGCTTCACCGATCGACTGCTGGTCCGCGATCTGGTGCGTGCCGTCGAGGCGAAGGTTGACGTAGGGAACGGCCAGGCCGGCGTCGAACCACCGGTTGAGCGCGATGTTCGTGAAGAAGACGAACGTGTCGGTCGTGATGTCGAGGTTGGCGGTTCCCGTGAAGAGCGGCGTCGCCCCCGAGCGGAGCGAGACGGTCTGCAGGGACCCATCCCGGATGTCCACGCCGTCGAGCGTGTCGTACGACGTATGGATGAAGTTGATGCCGAAGCTCGCCCGCCCCTCCCCCGCCGTGATGGCCCGCTCGCCGAACATCGGACCGAACGACGGTGCCGCGCGCGAGAACGAGCGCGTCGCGGGGTCGAACGTGAACGTGAACCCGCCGGCCGACGACCCGATCGGGGCGGTCGACACTTCGAGGCCGACCAGGTCGGCAATCACCTGGCCGATGTTCGAGACGCCGGCGCCGTCGCCGGCCGCATTGGTCAGCCGCAGCAGGACCTGCCGCGGCGTCAGTCCGCTGTCTGCGGTCGTCACCGTCTGTGCAGCGGCGGCGCCGCCGAGGAGTCCGGTGGCGATCAGGGCGAGGGCCGCGACCTTGAGACGGCCGCGACTGCACGCATCACAGTATTCGAGCATGGACGCTCCGCGCGATGTCATGTGAGGAAACGCAGGGATTATAGCGGCGGGCGCACGAAGAACCATCGGCGATCGCGCGATTTTGTTACTAGCTCTTCCTGAAGAGCGCTCGTGCCGCACCGGAGTGAAAGACAGACGCAGACAGAAAGCGACAGTGAGATCGTGCGCGCGCGCTGAATGTCACGCGCGCTCGCCGATTCGATCGACCGCGCACGTCGTCGGCTCTTGCACGCACGCTCCTGCAACGCGAGCACCGGCGAACCGGGCAGGCATGCGGGCGCGCCGTGGCCCGTGGCGTGGCCGCATGGTAAGCTGTGAGGCCGATTTGGGCTTTCCGCCCAACTTTCGGGGCGACGAGGGAGCGAATGTCCGAACGCGACGGCATCCAGTCGCTGCTGGTGCTGAGAAAACTGACACGCGCAATCGCGGACGCCGTCCGCGCGCAGGTGTCCGAACAGCTGAACACGGTCGCGCCGCTCTTCCGGCCGCAGACGGTCCTGGGCGATCACATCCTCGGCGGTGTCAAGGAATCGACGCGCCGGGCGGAGCAGGCGCTCAAGGAAGTCCTGGCGATCTACGAGGCCGTCGCTCCGGCGAAGCCCTTCAACCTGCGGCGCGAGCTGGCGCCGCCGTTCAACATCACGAACGTGGGCCTCGAGATCACCCCGGTCGACTACGTGCACGTCGCGACGTCGGGCGCCGACTCGCGGCGCATCACCGTCCGGTGCCCGCTCGTGTGGACGCTGTCCTATACCGGATACTCGCCGACGCGGCTGGCGGAACTGCTCGATCCGCGCGTGCGCGGCGAGGAACTGCAGCGGTTCATCCTCAGCCATATCATCCTGCACGTGGTCACGAATCAGCACCGCAGTCTGGTCAACATCTTCAACGCGCTGCACCTCCCGATCACCACGGCCAAGGTGCCCGAGCTTGGCGACCTGCCGGTCACCCGCATCGGCGCCGAAATCACGACCAGCCGGCCGGACGATGCCGTGGTCATCGAGAGCGCCGAGCTGACGGGGATGGACGCCTTCGAAGAAGTGGTGAACGTCGACGACATCTCGCGCCTGCGGGATTCGTTCAAGGAGCGGCTGCTCGACATCGCGCGGCAGCACGCGCCGGCCCTCGTCTCGTCGTGACCGTCGCGTCGTCGACCTCGTACGATCGCGTCCCCTACCGCAGCCTGGCGTTTCCCGAGACCCACCCCGACCGGCTCGCCACCGTCGCCCGCATCTTCGGCGTGACGACGCCGGACGTCGCGCGGTGCCGGGTGCTCGAGCTCGGCTGCGCCAGCGGCGGCAACCTGATTCCGATGGCCTTCAATCTGCCGGCGAGCGAGTTCGTCGGCATCGACCTCTCGCGCCATCAGGTCGACGACGGCATGGCGATCGTCGGCGCGCTGAACCTGACGAACATCCGCATCGAGCACGCCTCGATCCTCGACGTCGACGCCGGCTGGGGACAGTTCGACTACATCATCTGCCACGGCGTGTTCTCGTGGGTCGAGCGGCCGGTGCAGGACAAGATCTTCGCGATCGCGCGCGAGAACCTGACTGCGGCCGGCGTCGCCTACATCAGCTACAACACCTACCCCGGCTGGCACATGCGCGAGTCGGTGCGGCACATGATGCGCTACCACGCCGCGCAGTTCGACGATCCGGCCGAACAGGTCGAACAGGCGAGAGCGCTGCTCACCTTCCTGGCGTCCGCCTCCGACACCGCGCTGCCGTACGGCCAGCTCCTGACGCGCGAGGTCGAGCGGCTCGGCAAAGCGGCGGACTCGTATCTCTATCACGAGCATCTCGAACAGACGAACGTCCCGCTCTACTTCCACGACTTCGCCGAACGGGCCGAGCGCGCCGGACTGCAGTACCTGTCCGAAGCCGTCGTCAGCGAGATGCTCACCTCGCATTTTCCGCCCGCGGTCGCCGAGACGCTCGAGCGGATCAGCCCGGACATCCTGCACCTCGAGCAGTACATGGACTTCGTGCGCAACCGGCAGTTCCGGCGCACGCTGCTCTGCCACAAGGACGTCAAGCCGAAGCGCGCGCTCTCCCCCGCCGTCCTGCACGGGTTGATGGTGTCGTCACCAGCAGTCACGGACGCGCCCACCTGCGACCTGTCGGCCGCGACCAGCATCCTGTTCACGAACGGCACGCAGCGAGCCACGGTGTCCCTGCCGGCGAGCAAGGCGGCGATGCTGGCGCTGATGGAGCGATGGCCGCGGGCCATCGCTCTCGACGAGCTCTGCGCGCTCGCGCTGGAGCGTGCGGCGCCCTTCGTCGATGGGCTGGCACCCGACACTGTCCGTCTCGGACTGATGGGCGATCTGTTTGGCGGCGTGATGTACGGCATGGTGCTCCTGCACACGCAGCAGCCGCCGTGCACCAATCACCCGTCCGACCGTCCGCGCGTGCATCCCCTCTCCGCCCACCAGGCGGCGGGCGGCGACATCATCGTCAACGCCCATCACGAGACGTTCCGCCTCGACGACATCACCCTCGAGGTCCTCAGGCTGCTGAACGGCGAGCGATCGCGCAGCGAGATCGTCGATGTGCTCGTGGACCGCTACCGGGACGGGTCGATGCTGGTCGAGCACGAAGGCACACCCGTCACCACGGAGGAGGCCGCACGACGGGTGCTCGCGACCTCGGTGGAGAAAGCCGTGACCAATCTCGCCCGCAGCGGCGTGCTGGTCGCGTAGCCGGCCACGGGAGTGGGGCGCGCTTAATACGGTACGGCGCCGCCGATCCGCTCGTAGTCGGCGTCGCTGAATCGTGCATCGGCGCGGCAGGATGCGATCTCCGCCCGCAGCCGCTCCAGACGCCGCCGCTCGAGCCAGGCGTGTACGATCGGCAGCGCAAGGAGCGAGAGCAGCGCGAGCAGCGGCCGCCAGTCGCCGATCCAGATCGCTGCCACCACCGTCACAACCGCCACAGCACTACCGACGACTTTGAACAGCAGGTCGTCCGAGCGGCTCCGGTGAATCGCCGTCAATGCCGCGGCGATGGCCTGGCGTGTGGGCGCCGTCACGGCCTGCTCCTCTGTCAACTCGCCCACGACTGGCAGCGTCGCCAGCATGCCCTCGAGCGTGGGCTTCGGCAGCGTCGGGTGAACGCGTATCGTGTGGCAGAACGCCGCAAGATCCAGGTCACAGGCCGCCCAGGCGGCCATCAGCGTCGACCGCCACGCGGTCAGCAGAATGGCGTCAGCGAAGAGGAACGAGCCCGCCAGCGGAACGAGCACGAGCACGGCGCCCAACGGCGCGAAGGATCGCGTCGCTGCCGCGGAGAGAATCGTCGCCAGCGAGACGAGCGACACGACGACGACCTGATTGCGAAACACTCGCGCACGCCGTTGAATGGCGGTTTCCGTCTGTTCGATGGCGAGACGATACGCAGACACGGCGTCACATCCCCACGTCACCCTGTCGTCTTCTGCGGCGGAAGCGGATCCGGTCAGCGGCCGCTCACGTCGACGTTCCCGACTCGCGCGTGCTGCGGCTCAACTGATCCACGCGTCGCAGCATCGTCGGGATGCGAAACGGGCCGTGCATTCTGACGATACATTCGGCGGCGTCGGCCGCGGCCATGCCGGCCGCGGTCACGAAAAGCGGAACACGGCTGCCGCCTCGCTTGACGGGAACGGCTGGTGCATCCTTGTACGACGTCTTGGCAACGCCAACGACTGCTGCTGCCGGGCCCACGACCTCGTACAGGTGGCCCCCCAATCCCTTCGTGCCGTCAGGTCCCAACCAGACATACCCATCCACGACCACGACCTGCGGCAGCTCGTCCAGCGATTGCAGGATTGCGAGGAGGCAGGGCAACTCGCGGCGATAGAATTGCCCGGGCTCGTAGGCCGCGACGATCGGACATTCACGCGTCAGTTCGGCGCTGGGTGACGAGGCGGCCCAGTCTTCGATGAGCACGCACGCCGCCGTGGCGCTGGAAACCCCGTAGGCGACATCGACGCAGGCAATCATCGCGAACCGCCCGGCCGCGGCGCACCGGCCGCCGGGGCTGCCGGCGCGGCACGCACGCTCAAGTCAGGGACGCATGATTCAGCATCCGGCCCCTTTTCAACACGCCGGTGACGGCGTCCTGCACCAGCAGCTGGGTGTCGCTCATGTAGTAGCGGAAATAGCGGTCCGACGCTTCGGGAACGAGTGAGGCGCTGATACGTTCCGCCAGGTCCGAGAACTCCGGTCCGCGCAGGTCTCCCGCTGTCAGGGGCCGGTCGCGCCCTCCGGTTCGCTGGTTGAACTCCCATCCGAGGGCGATCCGCTCGACGTGGATGTCGAACGACTGGGCCGCCACGCCAATGAATTCCCCGGCGCTGTCCAGCCGGTAGTTGTATGACGGATGCGCATCCGCGCACGTCACATACCACGTGTCCTCGTGCGTTTCCTTCTCGATATCCGCCCTCAGCGGCAGCAGCCACTGCGGCTTCTCGTGGATCACCCCCCAGATTGCCCCGTCGCGACCGAACCATTCGACGTAGCCGGCGTACCGCTCGTGGAACTCCAGCCAGGGCTCGAAGCACGGATACCCCTGCGCGCGAATCGCCGCTTCAACCGCTGTCGTCGCCACCGCCGGGCGGCGCTCCAGCGTCTCCAGGTACTTGCGCGCCCTAACGCTCAGCATGACGACCATCCATCCTGCACCGGGATCGGCCTGCCCGCACCAGACGTCGCACACGCGCGACGGCCGTCGACCGTGTGTGCGGGGCGCTCACGCGGCGGCCGGCTCGAGACAGTCCTGGCGCCTGCGCCTTTCCGCTAATCATCGTACGGCGGCGGCCATTTCGGAGCGTCGCCTGATCGGTTGTCGACACCGTCGGTGCAGGTCTGGCAGTTGCCGCAGCGCGGGGCGTCATCTCCCGGCTTCATTGTATTGTCGCCGGACCCCTTCCGCCATTCCGACACTTGCGTGAACTCATCGAGATCGGACTGAGTGGCCGGCGGCAGGCCGTTCGCCTTGTTGTGTTCATCCCGCTTGGTCACAGCCTCGTTCAGGGCATGCACCTCGGCATGTGAACCCGGATCCGACGGATGCTGCGGGTTGGCTTGCGCCTCCTTGACCTTGGCCTCGACGAGCGGATGCATGGGATCCGGCGGGTTCCCGTGCCGATCGTTGTGGGCGCTGAACGCTTCACCGGTACGCCGGTCGACGACCGTTGCCGCCACCGGTCCGGCGTCCTTCTTCGACATGTCGCCCGCGGCGATCTTCGCGTCGAGCTCCGCCCGATATTCCGCGTTCTTGGCGCGCGCCAGCTTCTCGCCATCCTCTTTCGACATCAACGGCGGTTTGCTGTCGTCGTCGGCGTGGGGTGCCGCACTCGGCGGCGGCTTCTCGTCGCCGTTCTGGTTCGGGTTCTGCTTGGACTGCTCCGTCTCGTCCTGTCCGCCTTCTCCGAGGCCCCTGACGTCGGCGACGAGCAACGGGTTGCAGGAATAGGCGTAGAGGTTGAAGCCGCCGGCGATGCCCCACGGGTCGCTCTGCAGGTAGCGGCCGAGCGTCGGATCGTAGTGGCGCGACCGGTTGTAGTGGAGTCCTATTTCTTCATCGTGGTAGTGGCCGGGCATGCGGAAATGGCACTCGATCGTCGACGTGGGGTCGATGGTCACCTGTCCGAACGGAGACATGCGGCCGCGCCAGACCTCCACACCGTTCGACTGCTCGATCAGGACGGGTGCGCCGACCTGATCGCTGAAGACGAAGTAGCGCCGGCACGAGTCGGCATCCGCGTCCAGAGAGTCGTAGTCGAGGATCAGCAGCGGCGTCGTCGCCAGCGGATCGGCGTAGACGTACAACCGGACGCGCCCGTCGGCGTGGATCTCGCCGGCCAGCTGCTCGGAGTTCCAATAGTATTCGGTGGTCTGTCCCCGCCATCGCTTGCGCGTGCGACGGCCGAGCGCGTCGTAGTCGGCTTCCCAGATTCCGTCGGGCGATTCGACGCGCACCAGCTGGTCGCGGCTGTCGTACGTGTAGCGGGTCTCGCCGGCGGCGGTCCGGCGGACGCTCAGATGATTGCGGGCGTCGTAGCTCACCTCGTGGCCATCGACCGAGGCGAGACGATTCCCCTGCCGCAGGCGGACCTCGCTCAGCCCCGGCTGCGCCAGCAGATTGTTCGCGATGTCGAATTCGAAGGCCTCGACGCGTCCGGCGATGCGACGCCGTCGAAGCCGGTGTGCGACATCGTACTCGTGCTGAACCTCGCCGAGCAGGCTGTCGTCCACTCGGCGCAGTTCGCCCTCTCCGCTCCATTCGTATCGGCGCTTCCAGATCCGCCCGGCGCCCCGTCCGAGGTGCGCGTACTTGAACAGGCACCGTCCGAGGTTGTCGTACTGTTCCAGCTCATAACTGCCGCTGCTGAATCGCCGGCTGGCAAGCCCGGTGCGGGGGAACCGTACTTCATGGACGCCGCCGGCGGGATCGATGACCGCCGTGCGACCGGGCGTCTGTTCGTAGCGCACCCGGAAACGAGCGAAGTACACGGACTCGGCCGGCCTGGAGCGGCTGTGATAGCGATGCTCGATGCCCAGGCCGTTTCGAACGTCGAGAGTACGTTCCTGCAGCAGGTCGTAGGCGAACTCGACGCGGTCTTTCCCGGTCGTGAGGACGAGGTCGCGGCCTCGATCGTCATAGGTGAACGTGTGCTCATCGCCTGACCCCAGCGTGCGGCCGACGGGAACGTTGCCGGGGCCGACGGCAAGCTGCACGAGCAGGCTGCCGTCGCCGGCATGCTTCGCGAGCATCGCGCCGGCCGCGTCGCGCGTGTAGATCTCCCGCACCACGCCGTGCCGGTGCACTTCGACGAGCTGATCGGCGCGGTCGTAGTGGTACTCCGTGGTCGCGCCGCCCGCGTCGGTGAACGACGCCACCTTTGCGTTGGTCGTGTAGGTGAAGTCGACTCGCGCGCCCATGGGGTTCGTCAGGGCACGAATCAGGTGCCACGTACCATAGTCGTGAAGCCACTTCCCGCCGTCGAAGTCGGTCTGCTCCGCGAGATTGCCGGCCCCGTCGTACCGCCAGGAGCGCGTTCTGCCCCATTCGTCGTGCTGCTGCACGAGCTTCCCGAACTCATCGAACCGCTGGCCGCTCCTCGGCTCGGGCCACCACAGTTTTCCCAACGGCCGGACGGGGAACTGCGGGCCGCGCGCGGACGGCTCGTGGGCGGGGCGAACAGACACCAGCCTGCCTATGTCGGGGGGCAGTGACAGCGTCGACAGCTCGGCGGCGTCGGGCATCCGGATGCGGCACGGGTTCGCCAGACGGCCGTAGGCATATTCCGCCGGATTGAGCGCGACCCGCCGGCTCAGCGGATCCGGTGCATTCGGATCCTCGGGCAGCTCGACACGGCGATTGCGCGGGCCAATCCGCGCCGTCGCTGCTCCAGCGCGGTCGTACTCGATGCGCGTGAGGTTCTTGTTCGGATCGAGCTCGAAGGCCACCCGACCGCTGGCGTCGTGGACGAACTTCTGCTCCCCCCCGAGCGGGTTCAGAATCTGAATCAGCGAACCCTTGTCGTCGAACGAATAGACCCAGACACCGCCGTCCGCGCGCCGCACGTGCGTCTGGCGGCCGGGAACCTTGTAGGTCAGGGTGACTCCATAGAGCCGGTCGTCGCCAGCAGCCTCGACGCAGCGCCCCAGCTCGTCGTAGGTGTATCGAAACTCGAAGCCTTTCCGGCCGATGACACGCACGACGCGGTTCATGACGTCGTAGGCGAATCGATGCCCGTGGCCGCGCATGTTCCGGCTCGCGACGAGATTCCCGGCGCTGTCGTACTCGTACGCCATCAGCACGCGGCCGACGGTCTCCGCGGTGTCGTCGAAGCGCAGGCTGTGCAACAGTCCGTCGGGCCCCTCGTCGACGAGGATGACGCGGCGCGCCGAATCGATGACGCGCTCCCACCTCCACGATCCCGAATACTCGAAAACGATCTCGGCAGTACCTTCGAACAGCCGGCGGAGGCGCGCGGACGGGCTCGACGGCTGGAACTCGAATTCCATCGACGGCTCGCCGTGATGGAACAGCTGAAACCGCCGGGACGACACGCGCCGCAGGACGTATCCATTCCCGATCGACTCGGCGCCGTCGCCGGCGGGCGGCAGGAAATTCAGCGCCACGCCGACGGGGCTTTCGTAGGTGAAGCGGCTGCCGCGGTTGTGCAGCACGCGGTCGAACTCGTGCGTGTGTCCCCATCCGAGCGCGAACCGCCGCTGGCTCTCGCCGCTGTTGTAGTGCCGGTACCACCAGAACTCGAGCGGTCCCGTCAGCCGGAACTCGAGCTTCCGGTCGAACACGGCTCCGGTCAAGGTGTCGACCGGATCGCCGACGAATCCGGGCCCGAACCGACCAGCCCCCTTACACGACATCGACCAACCGGAAAGGAATCAGCTGCATTGATGCTTGCCCGCGCCGCGCGACGCCCGCTCGACACCCGCGGCCACGCCGGCGCTCACCGCGCCCTGCGCCGCGTTCACGGCGAGGGCCCGCACCATATCGCCGAGGCTCACGCCCACGAGGACGTTACTGAAACCCACCGGCATGGCGTTCGGGACGATAGGCAGATCGCTGCAGGACGTCCCCATCAACGGCGCGACGAAGCCGAGCGGTCCGCCGTTGACACAGACGGTGGGGCTGCCGATCGCCGCTGAGCCCTGACCGCCAGGGTACGGAATGGGCGGCATCAGCAGTTTGATCCACGTCGACCACTGCGTGTACGCGGCAAAGCTGCCTTTGACCGATCCCCACACCCCTTCCCAACTGGAGGTATCAACGCCGGTCACGTCCTTGATGAACGCTCCCGCCGCCGAACTGGGCTTGACGAACAACGACGAAATCCCGGCGATGGCCAGGTTCGCCAGCAGCGTCAGCGCCACCAGCAGCAGGGCCTTCGGGATGTTCAGCAGATAGCGCCGCCAATACATCATGTTGAGCATCGTCGGCGGAATCGGGGCGCCCTGCGGGATGTGCACGGAGTAGCCCATCGCTCCCGAACAACAGGCGGGCATCTTGTTGATCAGGGTGTTGACCTTGGGAAACTCCGGCGACATCCACAGGAAGATGCAGCCGAAGTACGGGTGCGGCAGCATCGGTACCGGCACCACGATCAGCACCGTGTGCAGATCGACGCCGATCACCATGTCGGTCATCTTCACTGCGGGCCAGTGCATAGCTGCCTGCGTTCCTTTTCTTCCGTTCGCGGCGGAACGGTCGCGATCGCTCGCGGGGCGCACGGCCTCGCGGCTAGTGTCAGGCGTCGTTGCGACAACGAGCGGGAACAGTGTAACAAACGACGGCGGGTGCAACCCGCATCCGGCGCCTCGCTCCCGCGGCGCGGCGTGCGCGAGCCCGTCGCTCTGCCGCAGCCTGGGCCGCGAGGGGGCTAGGCGCTGGCACTTGTGAATCGACGAAGCTTGCGCACCGATGCGACCACCTTGTCGATGGCGTAGTCGACTTCCTCCTCGGTGGTGAACCGGCCGAGGCTGAAGCGGATGCACGCGTACGCATCGTCGTCGCTCAGGCCAATCGCTTTCAGGACGTGGCTGGGACGGGCATCACCGCTGGAGCAGGCCGACCTGGTCGAGACGGCGACGTCGTGCATGTCGCGGATGAGTGCGCGCGCGTCGATGCCCCCAAACCCCAGGCTGCTGGTGTTCGATAGACGATGCGCCTGGTCGCCGTTGACCCAGACGTCCGGGAGGTGCGCCAGCACCGCCGTTTCCAACCGATCCCGCAGTCGGCCGACGCGCTGGCTCTCCTCTGCCATCTCGAACTTCGCGATCCGGCACGCTTCGCCGAACCCGACGATCCCGGCGACGTTGAGCGTGCCTGCGCGCAATCCTCGTTCGTGACCACCGCCGACGATGAGCGGTTCCAGCGTGATCTCGGGCTGACCGCCGCGTACGAACAGGGCGCCGACGCCCTGGGGACCGTAGACCTTGTGCGCGGAGAAGGCGGCCAGATCGATCGCCGATTCGTGCACGTCGATGCGAATCTTCCCGAGCGCCTGTGTGATGTCGGAAAAGAGCACCGCCCCCGCCGCGTGCGCCGCGGCAGCGAACAGCGGAACCGGGTGAATGGTGCCGATCTCGTTGTTGGCCAGCGCGAGGCTGACGACCGCCGTTTCGCCAGACGAGCACGCTTCGGCGACTGAATCCGGACTGACCCGTCCGGAGGTATCGACGGGCAGGACGCACGAGCGCAGACCCCGCTGTCTGGCGGCGAGCCGGCAGCTCTCGAGAACGGCTTCGTGCTCCGTGGCCGCCGTGACCGTCCATGTGGCGCCCGGCCTGACGGAAAGACCTCGCAGGGCGCTATTGATGCTCTCGGTGGCGCTGCCGGTGAAGACGACTTCGTCGGCATTGGCGTTGATGAGGCCGGCCACGTGACCGCGGGCCAGTTCGACGGCTTCGGCCGCATCCCAACCAAACGCGTGATCGCGGCTCGACGGATTGCCCCAGGTCTCTTTCAATCGAGGCAGCATCTCCTCGAGCACGCGCCTGTCGACCGGCGTCGTCGCGTTGCAATCCAGATAGGTTCGCACGAGCCCCCGATTCCTGCTTCACCTTCTGCGTCAGAATCGGTGGCGAAATCCGCAGCGCTGCGGCCGCCTCCCGACACGACGCCGCCTGGCGATCGACCTCAGCCTGCGGTCAGGAATCCCAGTCGGCAGCCTTGAGTCGAACGACGACGGGCCGATCGCACCGGTCGAGGATGCCGTTTGCATCGAAATGCTGATGCCCTCCCTCGAGGCCCGCCTGTACCACTTCGAGAACCGACCGGGCAAAGTAAATCAACCCCTCGGGGTTCCCGTTGATCCTCAGCTCGGACCCGTCTCCGGACATCTCCGTCTCCAGAAAGTGGCGGGACACGCCGTCCTTGACCGCCCGCTCGTCGACCTTGCGCAGTTCCTCGACGATGCGAGCGAGTTCGCCCGGAATGGTCATCGCCATCACTTCTCCTCCGGCAGGAAGATGTGCTTGTTCTCGCTGCTCACAAACGACTCCTTGCCGTTCGGCTTCGTCACCGTCGTCCCCGTTTCGAAATTCATGTGCGGAGCACCAGCGTGATTGCCGGCCTTGGCGAGGTCGGAGTCGGTCATGCGTACCAGTCGTTTGCCGTCCGCCGACTTGAAGACTCCCGGTGCGATCTCCTTATAACCCGGACCCAGGTGGTCTGCAGCCGCGTCGAGGGCTTTGCCGGTGGGCAGATGATCGCCGTCCTTCGGCGCTCCTCCGCACAACCCGAAGGGATCGGTGAACTTGTTGGGGTTGAGGCGATAGCGAAACTCGTTGGAGCCGCCGCGCAGACCGATGGGATCGGGGCTGATGTAGCGCCCGCACTCCTCGTCGTAGTATCGGAAAAAGTTGTAGCACAAGCCGGACTCGGCGTCCGCCCATTGCCCCGGGAGCCGGATGTGACAGACCAGCCGTGCCGCGCTGTCGTCGTCGGCGGTCTGGCTCGATCGGCCCCAGCTGTCGAGCAATGCGGCATGACTCACGTATCCGTGTTCGCTCACGAGCTCGCGCGGCGTGCCCAGGTGGTCGCTGAGCACGCTGTACAGCACGCCGCGCTGCACGGTCGCCATCGCAACAAACGTCTCGCGTTCCCACAACCAGGTTCGCGGCGCCGCATCGGCTTCGATCTCCTGAACGATGACGTCGCAGTCCCAGAGATAGTCGCACGAGCGTTCGCCCTGCCTTTCCTTGCCGACGCGACGTGCCAGCGCGTCGTAACGATACCGCCACACTTCCCCGTCGGGCCGCCGCACGCGTTTCAGTCGGCCGAGCGCATTCCACTCGTACGACCAGACCCTGGGGACGGCACCGTCGGCATCCTCGATCTTCCTGATGCGCCGGCCGTCGGCGTCGTACTCGTAGCGCGTGCTGCCTTTCTGCAACAGACGGTTGCCCGGCCCGTAGACGAGCGCCTCATCGCGCGCACGGTCCCCGTGTGCCTGCATCCGGGTCAGGTTGCCGGCGGAATCGTATTCGAAGCGCTCGCTCGGACCACGGGTGCGGAAGGCCGCGATCAACCGCTCCGCCGGATCGTAGACGTAGTCGACAGTCCCCCAGCGGCCATCGACGATCCGCGAAACGCTGCCCGTCGCATCGTAGCTGTAACGCCGCGAGACCGGGTCCCGAGCCTGAGGCAGATCGAGGCCGGCGCCTGGCGCGCGCAGCCGTTGTTCGATCAGCCGCCCCCTGTTGTCGTAGCGCTGCTCGAACCGCGCGCCGCCCCCGAGCCCGCGCCCGACCTCCCTCCCGTTCGAGTCACGCTCGAACGTCAGCACGGCAGCGCCGACGTTCAGCTCGATCGGGCGGCCGTTGGCATCGAGGCGATATGTGACGGCATGGCCCGTGCTGGTTTGCGTCTCCACGAGTCGGCCGGCCGCGTCGTAGCGGCTCGTCACCCAGCGCTCGCCCTGTACCTCGCGGACCAGACGACCGACGGCGTCACGCTCGAATTTCACCGTGATGTCGCTGCTCACCGCCGCGAGCAGGTTGCCAATCGGATCGAAGCAGAAACGCAATTCCTCGCCGTCGGGCAGACGCTCGCTGACCACCCGGCCCAGCTCGTCGCGAGCGACCGCCACGGTCTCGCCGCTCGCGCTGACGAAGGCACTGATGTTGCCCTCGGCGTCGTAGCGGAATTCACGGCGAGCACCATCGAACGAGGTTTCCGCGACGATACGCCCGGCGCGGTCGCGTTCGAAGCCGTAGACGTCTCCGTTCTCGTTGACCAGCTGACTCAGGTAGCCGGGTTCGCGGCCCCACACGTAGCGCACGATCCCGCCGAGCGGATCGGTACGCTCGAGCACCCGGCGGCAGGGACCGTACCGCCACGCCGTCGTGCGCCCTGCCGCGTCCACGTAGCGCGTCATGTTGCCGGCCGAATCGAATGTGGCGGCCATCACCGAGCCATCGGGCAGGCTCACCTGAATCAGGTTGCCGACGGCGTCATAGCGCAGCTGTGTCGTTTCTCCGAGCGGGCCTGTCCGCTGCGTGACGCGCCCGAAGGGATCGAACTCAAAGGCGGTGGCGTTGCCGAGCCAGTCGGTGATCGAACGCATCACGCCGTCCGCATACGTGAGCCTGCGCTCAGCGCCGAGCGGGTTGGTCACCCCGACCATGTTGCCGGCGGCGTCGTAGTGATAGAGCCAGCGGCCGCCCAGCGGATCGAGCCGGCCGACGATTCTTCCCCGATCGTCATAGGCGATTCGCCAGACGTGGCCCGCCGCGTCCGTCAACTCGACCGGCTGGTGCTGCCCGTTGAAGCGGAGCTGCGTCACTCCGCCACGCGCGTCGGTGATCGCAGTACGGTTGCCCGCCGCATCGTAGGCCACGCGGGTCGTCCCGCCATTGGCGCCCGTCGTCGCCACGGTGCGGCCGTGGTCGTCGTACTCGGTCGTGCGGCGCGCGCCCAGCGGATCGACCTCGTACACGACCTGGCCGCTGGGCAGGTAGCCGTAGGTCGTGGTGTTGCCGTAGCTGTCGGAGACTTCGGTCACTCCGACCGGCTGCATATAACGGAGACGGCGCTCGTTGTAGTGCCCCAGGCCCGCGTGCTGCACGCAGCGGCCGAGATCGTCGTAGCGGTAGTGGAACACTCCGCCGTCCTTGCCGATCTCGCGCGCGACGCGACCCTGGTCGTCGTACTCGAAGCGGTCGGCGAAGCCGGCGGCATCGACGATGCCGGTGAGCTGCCCGCGCTCGTCGTGCTCGTACGCGATCACGCGACGCTCGACGCCGTCGGGCGTTCGCAGGCTGACCCGGTCGATCCATCCCGCAGCGTCGTAGCCGAAACGCAGTTCGCGCCGCTCGACTCGCTGTCGGAGCGCAACCAGCCGTGCGTCCCCGCCGGCCGCCTCCCAGACCAGGTCGACACCATCCCCGCTGACGTCTTCGACCGCCGTGAGCCGCAGGTCGCTCGCGCCGTCGGCGGGAATGTCGAAGCACAGGCTCCGGACGTCGTCCGTCTCGACATCCCACGATCTGACGACGTATCGCGCGCCGGCGCGGAAGACTTCCAGATACGCGCCGAGCTTGCGTATCACCCCTCCCGCCGCGACGACATCGTCCGGGTCCTCGAAACGTTCGAGCACGCCACGAGCGGTCGTGTGCAGGTATCCGCCCTCGACCCGCCGCAGCGAGCAGAACGACAGGTCGAACCACCCGCGCCCGATCGGACACGTCACGTCGTCGCCGATTCCGGTGCTGTAGCGCGGATTCCATCGCATCGGGACCCGGCCCGGAACGTCGAGGGAGTCGAATTCCAGGGTCGCGACGCCGGTGGCGACATTGATTGGCACGCGGCTACGTCCTCGAGGTCAACGGGGAGGGGCTACTTCGGGCAGCCGCAGTCTTTGTCGCCGTCGCGGGGGGGCTTTTCTTTCGGCTTGCTTCCCACACGATTCACACCGGCCGACACGCCGGCGCTCACCGCGCCCTGGGCCGCATTCACCGCCAGCGCGCGCAACATGTCGCCCATGCTGACGCCCACCAGCACGTTGCTGAAGCCGACGGGCATCGCGTTCGGCACGATCGGCAGATCGCTGCACGACGTCCCCATCAGCGGCGCAACGAAGCCGAGCGGGCCGCCGTTCACGGTGACGTTCGGGCTGCCAATCGCCGATGAACCCTGTCCGCCCGGATACGGAACCGGCGGCATCAGCAGCTTGATCCATGTCGACCACTTGGTGTACGCCGCGAAACTCGACTTGACCGTGCCCCAGACACCTTCCCAACTGGAGGTATCAACGCCGGTCGCGTCTTTGACGAACTTGCCGGCCGCCGAATCGGGCTTGATGAACAACGACGAAATCCCGGCGATGGCGAGGTTCGCCAGCAGCGTCAGCGCCACCAGCAGCAGGGCCTTCGGGATGTTCAGCAGATAGCGCCGCCAATACATCATGTTGAGCATCGTCGGCGGAATCGGGGCGCCCTGCGGGATGTGCACGGAGTAGCCCATCGCTCCCGAACAACAGGCGGGCATCTTGTTGATCAGGGTGTTGACCTTGGGAAACTCCGGCGACATCCACAGGAAGATGCAGCCGAAGTACGGGTGCGGCAGCATCGGCACCGGCACCACGATCAGCACCGTGTGCAGATCGACCCCGATCACCATGTCGGTCATCTTCACCGCGGGCCAGTGCATGTCGTCCCTCGCCGCTCAGCGGCGAACGTCGGTCACCAGGATCTGCTTCGAGAAGCGGGTGCGCTGGAACTTCACCTGCACGCGATCCCCGGGGTTGAGCGCTGCATATACCTCAGGCGTCACGAGCCCGCCAGTGGTCGCGCCGTCGATCTCCAGGCCGACGATGTACGAGTCGGCATACTTCGAGGACTGCGTCCACGCGCGGCCGGCGGCGATGGTCGTGTGATACGTCGTCGAACCGGCAGCGAAGTTCTTCGTCGTCACCCGCGCTTCGGTCTGATGCGTCTCGAGCCCGACTCGATCGACGGCGCCGTAGGCGTAGTACAGCAGCGCCGCGGCGAACGCGAGCGCCGGAAAGATATATGCGAGCGGCGGACCGTCACCCATGTCGTTGCCTCCTGCGCGTCATGCGACGAGCACGTCCATCTTGCGCATCTCCGGAAGCCACTCGGGGCCGCGATACGCAATCGCGCCGCGCCAGACGAGATCGACCTCGCCCGCGTCCATGTGGATCATCACCGTGTGCAGCACCACCTCCGGTTCCTGCACCCCTTCCCCGATGTCCACGCCGATCGCGGGCCTCTCCGCCGGCAGGTGAAACGCGCGCCGCCCGTCCGGACTGAGGTTCTCGGTCACGATCGTCTCGCCGCCGTTCAGGTAGGGGAGTGCGAGGCCCGGTGACGCGCCGTTGAAGAACGCGAAGTCCATGTCGCGGAAGCCGTGCTTCACGTAGGCGGCGCGCTGCTCCGCGTCCGGGATCAGCTTCGCATACGCCTGCCGCAGTTCCTGTTCGATCGCCCGATCGCGCGGCAGCACGCCGGCGAGCAGCGCGCGCGGGTACCAGGTCTTCGGGACCCAGCCGAGCCCCGCAGGCATCGGCCGCGCCTCCCACCGGGCGTATTCGCCCAGACAGAGATCCTGCACGTTGAGCGGAGAACCGGGATCCTCCAGATTGGGCAGCGCCAGGTTGTCGAGGCTCTTGGGGGTGTTGGCCACGACGAACCCGCGGCCGAGCGGGTTCCGCGGATAGGGATACAGAATCTTGACGTCGGAGTAGACGTCGGTGCCGCCGTACGCGCGCTCGTAGCGCAGCTCCATCGTCGTGAACGGCACCGGGTCGGTGATCGCGGGGGGACCGCCGCCGGCGTAGCGCGCCACCCGATCGCCGATCACCCCGATCGATTTGCGCCGATCGCCCACCTGCAGCGACACGACGCACGCGGTGGTCGGTCTCCCCCCCGGCGCGTACGCAGTACCGTTGAGCACCACGTCAGTCGCGAGCTTGAACGGCCAGAAATCGGTCTCGTAGCGCACCGAGGAATTCATCGGATGGTCCCAGTAGACGTCTCCGGCAAGCACGGGCCGATCCTCATCGGCGCGCACGCAGACGCCACCCGGAACGATCCGGAACGTGCGCTTGACGAGAATGCTCAGGATGTACTCGCCGGCCGCGGACTGGCCCGGCAGCACGGTTCGTTCGCCGCCCGTCTGCGCGCCGATCGCCGCCGGTGCCACACCCGCCGGCGTACTCACTGCACCTCCGCCTCGAGCTTGGTGATGTTCGGCAACCAGCTGTATCCCGGGTAGATCTGGGCGCCGCGCCAGATCAAGTCGAGTTCCAGATCGTCCGGCCGGATGCTCACCGTGTGCAGTCGCGGTTCGAGCGGCTTGGGTCCCTGTCCCAGGTCGAGCGCGATGGCGGGCGTGTCGCCTGGCAGCGAGAACTTCAGCAGACCGTCAGGCGTCAGCCGGCCCAGGACCACCGGCTCGTCGCCCGCCAGCCTCGAGAAGATCATGCCGAGCGAGGCGCCGTTCGCGAACGCCGTCTCCATGGGACGCAGCCGCGACTGCTTGGCCAGCGCCACGTGGTCCTTCGGGAGCAGGCCCATTCGCTCCTCCGCGGTGACGATGCCCGCGTCGAGAAAGGGGGGATAGGATCCGAGCAACGCCGCGCGCGGATACCAGGTTCGTTGCCTCCACCCGAAACCCTGTGGCAGCGGCTGCAGATGCCAGCGGTCCGGTTCGCCGATGAAGAGACGATCGGGCGTCAGCAGATCCTGCGGGTCTTCGATGTTCGGCAGCGCCAGGCCCTCGACCGCCTCCTTCACGTTGCGCAGCACCACCCCCGCCCCCATGAAGTTGCGGGGATACAGGAACGGAACGTCGGGAAGGCTCTTCTCGTCGCGTCCTCCGTAGGCGCGGTCGTAGCGGATCTCCATCTCGGTGAACGGCTCCGGATCCGTGAACTCCGGGGCCGCCCCGTCGCGATAGCGGCAGCGCCGGTCGCCGGTCACGACCAGCGTCTTGGTCATGGTTCCGACCTGCACGCCGACCGTCGTCCGCTCCGTCGGGACGCCGCCGGGCGCATACGCCTTCCCGATCACCACGACGTCCGTGGCCAGCTTGTACGGCGCCACCTCCGACTCGTATTGGACCGTCGACCATTCCGGATCGCCGTCGTCGTAGTACCCGTCGATCAGGCGCAGTTCCTGGTCCACCGCACAGCGCTCGGCGCGGCCGTCGGCCGTGATGCGATAGCTGCGCTTCACGAGCACGGAAAAGACGTGCTCGTTGCGGTCGTTCCGGCCAGGTACCACCTGGAAGACTCCGTTGCTTCCCATCAGGTCGCTCGGCTTCGAACGCTAATTCAGCATCACCATGCTGCCCTTGATCGTGTTGGTCCCGCCGGCCTCGGAGATGACGATGGCGCCCTTGGTCTGGTGCTGGGCGGCGGCGATCGAATCCACGGTCCCGCCCTTGGTGGTGACGCTCGCCTTGCCGTTGATGGTGACCACCACGCCGTCGACCGAGATGTTGCCGCCGGAATCCATCTTGATCTTGCTGGCGCCGCACTCGAGCGAGATATAGGTGGCGGCCTTCATCTCGATGTGCTTCGCCGTCGACTTGATGCTGATCGCGCCGGCCTTCGATTCGACCACCAGGTCGTTCGTGATCGTCGTCTTCTGCGTGTCCTCGTAGTCCTCCTGGATCGACCCCTTGACGTGGTAGGTGGCGGTGCCCGCCTTGACGTCGTGCGCCAGCTTGCCTTCGGTGACGGTGATCGTCGCGTTCTTCTTGATCGTCTCCGTGAAGTCGTTCTCGACGGTGTTGGTCTGGTCGTGCTCGACCTTGGTGTTCATGTCGTACTGCGCGTGGATGGTGATCTTCTCCTTCCCCGCCGTGTCGTCCATGGACATCTCGTTCGAGCCCTTGCCCTTGTGCGTGTTGGTCTTCAGCCCGCTGACCACCGCCGCTCCCGGCTGCGGGTACGGCGGCATGTTGTCGCCGTTGTAGACCGAGCCGGTGACGATCGGCTGGTCCGGATCGCCCTCGAGGAACTCGACCATCACCTCGTGGCCGATGCGCGGGATGATCACCGAGCCCCACCCCTTGCCCGCCCACGGCTGCACGACGCGCATCCAGCAGGAGCTGTTCTCGTCGCGCTTGCCGTAGCGGTCCCAGTGGAACTGCACCTTGATCTGCGCGAACTTGTCGGAATGGATTTCCTCGCCCGCGGGTCCGACGACGGTGGCCGTCTGCGGCCCCTGCATGAACGGCTTCGGCGTCAGGCGCCGCGGCCGGAACTGCTGCTGGCTCGACATCGCGACGAAGGCGCAGCGGTAGCTCGCCCCGCCGCGATCGGGCATCGCCTCGTAGTCGCTGAACTCCAGGTCGTAGGTCGCCGAGGTCACCAGATACTCCCGATTCTGATCCTCGCGCGTGTGACCAGTGACCTTGAGCAGGTGGCCGACGGCGACGCCGCGGGCGTTCGTCGTCGCCTCGATCGTCTCGAACAGGCTGCCGTACTCGTCGATCCTGACGGCGGCGTAGGCCTCGCCCTCCGGCTTCTTCACGTAGTGGCCGGGAAAGTCGTACATCTCGTGGGTGCTCTGCGCGTACGGCCGCGGCGACGTCTTCTTCGCGAGCAGATCGACGGTCGGCCGCTCGATGTCGTAGTCGCGATGCGCGAAGGCGCCCGGCTGCACCTGGCGCGCGCACTCCCAGGCGGTGATGTACTCGAGGTCGGGGCGCACCAGCCGTTCCTCGTTGACGATCGGCAGCTCCTCGTAGCCGGCGAACGCCTCGTGCCCGCTGTACGAATCCGTGACCACCATCAGGTTCTTGCCGTCGACGTGCTTGAAGAAGTAGTAGATCCCTTCGTGCTCGAGCATGCGGCTGACGAAGTTGAAGTCGGTCTCGCGGTACTGCACGCAGTACGGCCAGACCCGATAGGAGCCGGTCAGCTCGAACTGCGTCTCGGCGATGCCCGGATGATCCGCGAACACGGCCTCGACGATCTGCTGGACCGTCATCTCCTGAAAGATGCGGCAATCCGACGTGCGCGTCAGGAACCACAGCCACGGGTGGAGGGTGGCGACGTAGCGGTGGTAGCGCCCGTACATCCCGTGCTGCGCGAGCCGGGTGACGTAGCCGTTGAACTCGCGCCGGCTCTCGTCCGGCAGCCCGAGGGTGATGGTGACTTTCTTTCCCAGGAGCTCGTCGAGATCGACGTCCTTCTTCAGGCTGAGCAGGCTCACCTGATACTCGCTCAGCCGGCTGATCTCCTCGCGCGCGTGCATGCTGTGGAACAGCAGGTGCGGATCGAGCGGCGTGGCGATTTCCATGACTCTAGGCATGGCGGGCTCCCGTCTGCTGACGCCATGCGAGGCGGTATTCGGACATGAACGCTCCGGGCGGTGTATTGAGGGAAACGCCAGATTATAGCGGACCCGAACAGCGCATTCGCGACACGAATGGACCCGACTCGTCTTTGACGAGCTGCAAATGTCGCCCGCAGCGCGGATTTCGCCGGCCGCCGCCACGGCGGGCGCGCACACGAAGCCTTGACGCGCAACCGTGCCGTGCGGTTGAATCAACGGACCCCACTCGAACACGATCGGAACCCGAATGCGCAGTCCCGACACGCCTGTAGCCGTGTTGTCTGCCGATCTCTCCGAAGGGCGGAGCGGCGCGACGGCAACGGGAGCTCAGCTCGTGACCATCGCCTCGCTGAAGGCCGATGGCACGCCGGAAGTCCGCGTCGACCTGCTCGGCCCGGTGGTCGCGGCGCGCCTGGCGTGTCGGACGACGCGCGAACGGCTGCAGACCGCCATCGAGCTGGGACAGCCGGCGGTCGTGGTGTTCGAAAGGGGCGACCCGTCGAGACCGATTATCGTCGGCGTGATCGAGCCGCTCGAACCGCAGTCGCCCGTCAGCGGCGCGGACATCGCTCCTGGCACCCGCGCCGCGCACACGCCCGCGGGCGACGCGACAACGGCGAGCCAGGTGGACGCGACCATCATCGAGGCGGACGTCGATGGCCGCCGCGTGCGCGTGACCGCGAAGGACGAAATCGTGCTGCAGTGCGGCGCCGCGTCGGTCACGCTCCGGCGCAACGGCCGCGTCGTGATTCGCGGCACCTACGTCGAGACGCACTCGGACGGCACCAACCGAATCAAGGGCGGCCAGGTCCAGATCAACTGAGTCCGCGTCCCGACCGCCAATGACTCCCCCGCCCATCACCGCCGAGCCCTTCCTCGATGTGGCCGAGGAGAGCCTCGACGAGGCGGCCTTCCTCTGGCGACGGTGGGAGGCGGACCTCTCGAGCTTCGATCGCAATCTCGAGCAGGTGTCGTCCTGGACCGAGGATCGCCTGCACGGCGCGCTCGACGGCATCCGCGCCGCCGGTGCGCGGGCGCTCGAGCTCGCCGGAGCCGGCCTCGCATCCGACGAGCCGGCCAGAATCAGTGCCTGCGCGGGCGTGCTCGCGTCGAACGCCGATCGCCGGGCGGCCGAGCCGGTGCTCGCCGCGCTTGCGGCCGCCTCCGGGCCACGGCTGGAGGGGCTGGTGCGCGGCCTCGAGCTGCTCGGCTCCGATCACGCGCTGCGGGCCGCCGCACCCGTGCTCGGCGAGGGCGGACCGGCGCACGCGGCGGCCTTGTGCCGATTGAAAGCGTTTCGCCGCGCCCCGGCGGGCGACGAGATGGTCGCGGCCTGGGTGTCGGACGTGCCCGCGGTGCAGGCCGAGGCCATTCGCTCGGCGCTGAACCTGCCGCAGGAACGCGCCGAGGAGTGGATCAGCGAAGCCCTGCGCAGCGACGATCCCGCGGTGCAGCTGGCGGCGGTCGAAAGCGGCCTCTGCCTCGGCATCGAAAACGCGCTGCAGGGAGCCGTGCGTGCGGCGCGCCACCTCGATGCCGATGCCGGTCCGTATCTGCGGCTGCTCGCGATGCTCGGCACGCCGGACGATCACGAGTTCGTCTACGCGGCCCTGCGCAAGCCGGATCTGCAGCCGCACGCGATCTGGGCGCTCGGGCACATCGGCACCGCGCGCGCCGTCGACGCGTGCCTCGTCGGCATGCAGCACGCGAACGTCGCGCGCGCGGCCGCGGAGGCCTACTGCTGGATCACGGGCGCGGATCTGATCCGCGACGGCCTCGCAGCGCCGGACACGCCTGCTCCAGTGCCGGCCTTCGAAGACGACGATCTCGACGCGGATCTCGTGCCCGCACCGGAGGAGCTCTGGCCGCTTCCGGACGCCGACGCCGTCGCGCGTCACTGGCGCGAGCGGCAGCCCGCGCTCGCCGCCGACGTCCGCTACCTGCGCGGCCGGCCGGCAACGCAGGACACGATGCTGGTCGCCGTCGAAACCGGTCCGATGCGGCGCCGGCCCGACCTGATCCTGCGGCTGCAGGCGCAATCGGCGGGCCGCTACAACGTGGAGCCGCGCGCCTTCGTCGCCCGGCAGCGCCGGATGATGACGAGGGGACGCCACGCGATCGCCGCGCGTCACGGAGCCTGAGCGTGCTGCAGCTGCACAACGACACGCCGTTCACGGCCGCCTTCGCGGTGCTGCCGGATCGCTTCGGCGTCGACACTCTCTACGTCGTCGTCAAGGCGACGCTGTCGCTGCGGCCGTTCCGGCTGGCGGAAGTGCAGGTTCCGCCGGTGCTGGCCGACGAGTACTACGGCGACCCCGAGCTCACGAGCCTGCGCGCCGCCGCGGAGGTGCACGTCGGCAAGTCCGGCACCGACGTGCTGCTGATCGGACACGCAAGGCCGCCGGATGGCCAGCGCGCCACGCGGCTGCAAGTCTCGCTGTCGGTCGCCGAACGCCACAAGATCATCCAGGTCAGCGGCGACCGGGTATGGAAGGACGGGCGGCCGTCCGAACCGCAGCCCTTCGAGTCGATCCCGCTCGTGTGGGAACGGGCGTTCGGCGGAGTCCATGAGCACGGCGAACGGGTGCTGGCCGAGGAGCGCAACCCGGTCGGCTGCGGATTTGCCGGCGGGCGCGCGAGCGCCGAGATGCAGGGGCAGGCCGTCCCGAATCTCGAGGATCCGACATCGCCTCTTCGCGAGGTGGGTCAGACGGTCGCGCCGGCGTGTCTGGCGCCGGTCGCGCCGTCGTGGATGCCCCGCCGCCGATACGCCGGCACCTACGATCGCCGGTGGCAGCGCGTGCGCGCACCGTATCTTCCCGACGACTTCGACCCGCGCTTTCTGCAATGCGCGGTCCCGGAGTTCGCGTTCGATCGTCACCTCGGTGGAGGCGAGCCCGTCAAGGCGGTCGGCGTGACGCCCGACGGTCCGCTCGCGTTCAACATCCCGAACCCGCGCCTGCGCGTGGCCGTGATCGTCGCAGGATCGACCGAGGAGCCGGCGACCCACCTCGAAACGCTCTCGATCGAGCCCGACGAGAATCGTGCGTGCTTCACCTGGCGCGCCGCCGTGCCCTGCGATCGCCGGGCGCTGAAGGTCGAGAGGATCGTCGTGAGCCGGCTCGCCAGAGGATCGGCCTCATGACCGCCGTCATCGGCGCGACGCACGTCCTCTGCTCGATCGGCAACGGCACCGAGCAGGCGTGGGCCTCGGCCCGTGCCGGCATCGCGCGCATCAGCACCTCCCGGCTGGTGGACCGGCGGCTCGAATCGATCGCGATGGGCCTCGTGCCGGACGCCGCGCTCGGCGCGCTCGTGCCGGAGATCGAGGGCCTGCCGCTGCCGGAGCGCGCCCGCCGCATGCTGAGGCTGGCCGCGCCGTCCTTTCACGCGGTCGCCAGGGACCTCGCCGCGCCGGTCGTGCTCTGCATCGGCCTGCCGGAGCTGATCGATCGGGACGCGCGATGGACGGCGCACGTCCCGGCGTACCTGCAGTCGCTCACCGGCGTCCGCATCGACCGCGAGCGCAGCGTGGTCGTCGCGCGCGGACGCGCCGCCGGCCTGCTGGCGCTGGAGCGGGCGATGGAACTGCTGCAGGCGGAAGCCGCGTCGACGGTCGTCGTCGGCGGCGTCGATTCGTTCTTCGATCTGAGGCTGCTGGACGCGCTCGACGGCGAAGGCCGTGTCCTCGGTCCCGGCGTGATGGACGGCTTCATCCCCGGCGAGGGCGCGGCGTTCTATGCGCTGTCCGACGAGCGCGCGGTGACCCTGTCGGGGACGCGGACGCGCATCAGGGTGGATGCGGTGGCCTCCGTGGACGACCCCGGCCACCGCTACGGAGACGCGCCGGCGCGCGGCGAAGGGCTGGCGTCCGCGCTCGAGCAGCTGCGGCAGCGTCTGCACGATTCGTCCAGCCGCATCGCCACCACGTTCGCCGGCTTCAACGGCGAGAGCTTCGACGCGAAGCTCTGGGGCGTCGCGCGCGTGCGGCATCACGACTTCTTCTCGCCCGACATGGTGATCGAGCATCCGGCCGACAAGTTCGGCGATGCCGGCGCCGCCATGGGCGCGATCCTGGTGGCGCTCGCCGCGCAGTCGCTGGCCGGCGGCACGCGCCCGGGACCGGCGCTCGTGTGGGCGGCATCCGACCACGAGCCGCGCGCGTGCGCGGTGGTCTCCGCGGCTCCGCCAGCGACGAAGAGGAGATAGCCGGTGCCAGTGACCGTGTTCGCCAACATGCGCGGGGTGGTGCACAAGGGCAGCGGCGGCATGAGCCCCGTCTTCCCGGACGTCTGCAAGACGCCGACGCCGGGCGGGCCCGTGCCGATCCCCTACCCCAACATCGGCAAGTCGTCCGACACCACGTCAGGGCCGACGTCGGTCAAGAACGACGGTCAGATGCCGATGACGAAGGACGCCAAGTACATGATGTCCACCGGCGACGAAGCCGGGTCGGCGCTCGGCGTGATGAGCAACAAGGTCAAGGGCGTGTGCGAGTACATGATGTACTCGTTCGACGTGAAGTACGAGGGCAAGAACGTCTGCCGGATGGCCGACCCGCTGTTCCACAACGACAAGAACGCGATGGGCTGAGCGGGAGCGCCGCGTCCGGTCAGCGCTTGATTCTCGCCTGCCAGAACTGCTTGTACGACTCGGGCATCAGCTCGTAGGGCAGCTGGCTCTCGGCATCCGGCTCGCCCGCCCAGTGGCCGACGCGGAACAGCTCGTCGATCGTGTCGCGATAGGCTTCGTAGTAGGCCGCGCGCTCGGACGGATGCTCCCTGCTGCGCCGCCAGCCGGCCGAGAAGCGCGCGAGATCGATCTCCAGCTCGTCGATCCGCTGCGCGCGGCGAGTCAGGTAGCGCGCCGGCAGGAATTCGTCCGGCAGCTCGCGCTGCCACCCGAGCGCATCGTCCCAGCCGCTCTCGTACAGCCGCGCCAGCAGCGCCTCGAACTGCCGCACGGCCTCGCTGCGGCCGTCCGGCGCCGACGCCTTCCACGCGTCGACGACGGCGCGAATCTCGGCGAGGATCGCGCTTCCCTCCGCACTACCCTTCACATTGTCCTCGTCGCTGCGGCGTCGCCATCTTCTGGATCGCGGCCATGTAGAGCTTCATGTTTCCGGTCGCCTCGGGGACCGGCACGCCGACGCGCGCGGGAAAGGTGGCGCAATTGCAGTCGCCGCCGCCGCCGGGAAACGAGTAATTGTACGCGGTGGACGATTTCTCGGCGTCGAACTTCGCCTTGATCTCGTTGTAGCGCGACTCCGGATAGACGAACTCGATGGTGACCACGGGCAGCCCGCGCTGCTTCGCCTCGTCGAAGGCGGCGGTGTCGTCGGTCACGGCGCCGGGATACGGGTCGCCGGCCTTCAATTTCTCGAGGATGGTCACGACCGGATCGCTGCCGTGCGGGTTGAAGCCGTAGATCGGGCTGGTGGCCTCGAACGAGACGCCGACGTGGCCGCTCCAGATCAGGACTTCCACCATCGTCGGGTCGGGGCCCTGATGGTTGCGGGCGGCGTCGACCTTGGCGTTGAACGAGTCGAGGAACGAGGGCGTACGGTCGCCGCGGAACGCGTGCAGGTAGATGCGCTTGCACGGCTCCTTCTCCTCCGACTCGGGCTCGGACTCCGGCGGATCGACACCGGGAGGGGCTACAGGCTCGCCGACTTCCATGCCGCGCTATTCGCGTCAGTTCTGCGTGACTTTGCTGCCCTTGATGACGACGTCGCTCGCCGCCTTCACGTTGATCTTGCCGCTGCCGTCGAGCGTGATGTCCTTGCCCTTGATGATGATGGTGCCGTCCTTCTTCATCGTGATGCTCGCCGACCCGGTCTTGATGGTGATCTGATCGGCGGCGTTCAGCACGTAGTTCTTGCCGACGTCGAGCGAGTCGTTGGCCGCCACCGCCACGGTCCGGTCCTTGCCGATCGACGCCTCCTCGTTCTTGCCGACCGTGAGCGTGCTGTTCTCGGCGATGGTGATGGTCGCGTTCTTGCCGACGTCGAGCGTCTTGTTGCCGCTGATCGTGATCGCCTGGTCCTTGCCGACGCTGATGCTCTCGTTCTCGCCGACGCTCTCGGTGCGGTTCTTGGCGATGGTGATCGTCTCGTTCTTGTCGACCGTCTCGGAGCGGTTGCCGTGAATGGTGATGGTCTCGTTGTTGTCGACCGTCTCGGTCCGATCGTGCTTGACCAGCGTCGTCTCGTCGTGGTCGATGGTCTTCCTGCGGTCGTGCCCGACCCAGTGGGTCTCGTCGTTCTCGACCTCGATGTCCTGGTTCTTCTCGGCGTGGATGAACAGCTGCTCCGACCCCTTCTTGTCCTCGAACCGGATCTCGTTGAAGTTGTCGGGGGTCCCGCCCTTCGAGCTGCGGCTCTTGAGGCCCGACTGCGTCATGTTGGCGGGCAGCGCGTACGGCGGCATCTGCTCGGCGTTGTAGACGCGGCCGGTGATGATCGGCTGGTCGGGGTCGCCTTCCAGGAAGTCGACGATCACCTCCTGGCCGATGCGCGGGATGGTCACCCCGCCCCACTGCTTGCCCGCCCACGGCTGCGAGACGCGGATCCAGCACGAGCAGGTCTCGTCCTTCTTCTTCTCCCCCTCGCGGTCCCAGTGGAACAGCACCTTCACGCGCCCGTACTTGTCGGTGTAGATCTCGTCGCCGGCCGGCCCGACCACGACCGCGGTCTGCGGCCCCTGCACGAACGGCTTGGCGGTGGCGCGGCGCGGGCGGAGCTGCTGCTTGCTCGACATCGCGACGAAGCTGCAGCGGTAGCTGGCGCCGCCGCGATCGGGCATCGCCTCGTAGTCGCTGAACTCCATGTCGTAGGTCGCCTGCGTCACCAGGTACTCGCGGTTCTGATCCTCGCGGGCGTGGCCGGTGACGGTGATCAGATGGCCGACCGCCAGCCCGCGCGCGTTCGTCGTCGCCTCGATCGTCGCGAACTGGCTGCCGTACTCGTCGATGCGGACCGCCGCGTACTGCTCGCCGTCCGGCTTCTTCACGTAGTGGCCGGGATAGTCGTAGACCTCGTAGCTGCTCAGCGAGTACTCGCGCGGCAGCGCCTTCTTCGCCAGCAGATCGACCGTCGGCCGCTCGAGATCGTAGTCGCGATGCACGTAGACGCCGGGCTGCACCTGGTGCGCGAACTGCCACTCGCTGATGTACTCGAGGTCGGGGCGCAGCAGCCGCTCCTCGTTGACGATCGGCAGCTCGTTGTAGCCGGTGAACACCTCGTGGCCGCTGTACGAGTCGGTCAGCACCAGCAGGTTCTTGCCGTCCTCGTGCTTGAAGTAGTAGTAGATGCCGTCGTGCTCGAGCAGCCGGCTGACGAAGTTGAAGTCGGTCTCGCGGTACTGCACGCAGTACGGCCACACGCGGTACGAGCCGGTCAGCTCGAACTTCGACTCGACGATGCCCGGGTGATCCGCGAACACCGCTTCGACGATCTGCTGGACCGTCATGTCCTGGAAGATGCGGCAGTCCGAGGTGCGCGTCAGGAACCACAGCCACGGGCTCACGGTGGCGACGTAGCGGTGATACTTGCCGTAGAGCCCGTGCTGGGCGATGCGCGTCACGTAGCCGCTGAACTCGCGCCGGGTGTCGTCCGGCAGGCCGAGCGTGACCGTCACCTTCTTGCCCAGGAGCGCGTTGAGGTCGACGTCCTTCTTCAGGCTCAGCAGACCGATCTGATACTCGCTCAGCCGGCCGATCTCCTCCGTCGCGTGCATGTTGTGGAACAGCAGCTGCGGATCGAGCGGCGTGGAGATCTCCATGATTCTAGCCATGGCGCTCTCCGCTGTCGGCGTGCGAACCCGCCGCGGCCGTCCGGGCGGCCTTCACCGCGCGGACCACGAGACCGGGCACGGGCAGTCCGGATTCCAGGCGCAGGTCGCCGCGTCCGATCACGAACTCGAAACCGTTCTGCGCCAGCAGCCGCTCGACGTACCGGACCCCGTGGACGTAGCGGCCGTGCGGCTGGAGCGCGTACGAGTCGGACGTCCCGGGCGGCATCGCCTCCTCGACGGTGAAGATCAGCACGCCGCCGGGCCGCAGCGCCGAGGCCGACGCCGCGATGGCGTCCTCGAGCGCCCCGAAGTACACCAGCGTGTCGGCGGTGACGATCGCGTCGAATGCCCGGTCCTGCTGCTGCAGGTAGGCGGTCAGCTCCGCCTGCTGCAGCTCGTGATACACGCTCTTCTCGCGCGCGTACTCCAGCATGCCGGCCGAGAGATCGACGCCGACCAGCCGCCGGGCATAGGGCGCGAGGAGCGGTCCGCACAGGCCGGTGCCGCAGCCGGCGTCGAGGATGTCGAGCGTGCCGTCCGCGACCGGCACCGCCGCCGCGAGCGCATCGCCGACCAGCGCCGGGGCGCGATAGTGCAGTCTCGCCAGCTTCGCCTCGAACCCCTCGGCAAAGTCGTCGAATACTTTCTGTACGTAGGCGTCCGAGGCCCGGGGGGGAACGTCCCGCCCCGAGTAGGCCGCCAGCGCGTGCTGCGCGCGCGGGTCGTCGGGATTGCGCTCGAGCCACTCCTGACAGACCTGCACCGCCTTCTCGGGCTCGCCGATCTGCGCGTAGGCGAGCGCCAGCAGCCGGCGCGCCTCGGGGTGCGACGGCCGCAGCGTGATCGCCCTGCAATAGGTCGTCAGCGCGTCCTGCGCGCGGCCCGTCTGATCGAGCACCACCGCGAGATTGAGGTGCGCGTCGAGATGATTCGCGTTCAGCTCGATCACCCGGCGGTAGCACGCTTCCGCTTCGTCGAGCCGCCCGCAGACCCGAAGCAGCACGCCGAGGTTGTTGAATGCGTTCTCGTGTCCGGGGTCGAGCGCAATCGCCTGGCGGAACGCGTCCATCGCCTCGCCGAGATCGCCGCGCGCCTGCAGCACGATCCCGAGGTTGCTGTGCCAGTCGGGCTGCTGCGGCGCCAGCTCGAGACTCCGGCGGATCAGCCGGATCGCCTCGTCGCGCTCGCCGACGGCGTGGGCCAGCATGCCGGAGTAGTGCAGCGCGTCCGGGTGGTCCGGCTCCAGCGCCAGCACGGCGCGGCAGAGCGAGCCGGCATCGCGCAGCCGCCCTTCCTTCATGCAGTCGATGGCGATGCCCATCGCCTCGTCGACGCTGATTTCGCGTGGCGGCTCGGGCTGGTCCGCCGCCGTCGCCACCGCCGCCGCGGTCGTCTCGTCGCCTTGCTGTGGCGTCCTCACCGAATGATCCTCATGCGAACTGGTACTCGAAATCGCCGTTGGCGACGGCCAGGCGCACGCCGTTCAACGTCACCCCGGCCATCGTCCGCGTCAGGAATTCACGGCTGATCGCGGGCAGCACGGTGTTGGTCAGAATCGCGTCGACCATGCGTCCGCCGCTCTCGACCTCCGTGCAGCGGCTCACGATCAGCTTCACGGCCTCGTCGTCGTAGGTGAACGGGATCTTGTGGTGCTCCGTCACGCGCTTCGAGATCCGGCCGAGCTGCAGGCGCACGATGTTCGCCAGCATGGCGTCGCTGAGCGGGTAGTACGGGATGACGACGAGCCGGCCGAGCAGGGCCGCGGGAAACACCTTGAGCAGCGGCTCGCGCAGCCCTTTCGCAATCCCCTCCGGCTCCGGCATCAGCTCGGGATCCTTGGTCATGCTCATGATCAGCTCGGTGCCGACGTTCGACGTGAGCAGGATGATGGTGTTGCGGAAGTCGATGTCCCGGCCCTCGCCGTCCTCCATCCAGCCCTTGTCGAAGACCTGGAAGAACAGCTCGTGCACGTCCGAGTGCGCCTTCTCGACCTCGTCGAGCAGGACCACGCTGTACGGGCGCCGGCGCACGGCCTCGGTGAGCACGCCGCCTTCGCCGTACCCGACGTAGCCGGGCGGCGACCCCTTGAGCGTCGAGACGGTGTGCGCCTCCTGGAACTCGCTCATGTTGATCGTGATGACGTTCTGCTCGCCGCCGTAGAGCGCTTCCGCCAGCGTGAGCGCGGTCTCGGTCTTGCCGACGCCCGACGGACCGCAGAGCATGAACACGCCGATCGGCTTGTTCGGGTTGTCCAGCTTGGCGCGCGACGTCTGAATGCGCCGCGCGATGATGTCGAGCGCGTGCCGCTGGCCGATCACGCGCTGGTTCAGGGTCTCGGCGAGATTGAGGACGGTCTCGATCTCGTTCTTGACCATGCGTCCTACGGGGACGCCGGTCCAGTCCTGCACGACCGAGGCGACCGCCTGCTCGTCGACGCTGGGCAGGATGAGCGGCGACTCCCCCTGCAGCGTGTGCAGCTGCCCCTGCAGATCCGCGAGCTCGCGCAGCAACTGCTGCCGATCTTCGGGCGCCAGCACCTCGGCGACCGGCGCATCGGCCACGGCCACCCCGGCGCCGGCGACCTTCTGCGCCTGCGCGGCTTTTTCCAGCTGGCTTCCCGTGCCTTCGACCTTCTCGCTGCCCTTGCGCAGCCGAGCGCGGATGCCGAGGATCTTGTCGACCAGCCCGCGCTCGTTCTGCCAGCGCTCTTCGAGCTCGACGCGGTTCGCCTCGGCGACGCCCAGCTTCTCTTCGGCGGCGCGCCGGCGCTCGACCGTGTCCATGCCGACCGCTTCTTCACGGCCGATGATCTCGAGCTCGGTCTGCAGCCCTTCGATGCGGCGGCGGCAGTCCTCCAGCTGCGCCGGTACGGCGTGCTGGCTGATGGCGACCCGGGCGCACGTGGTGTCGAGCAGGCTCACGGCCTTGTCGGGGAGCTGGCGCGCCGGGATGTAGCGGTGCGAGAGTCGGACGGCCGCTTCCAGCGCCTCGTCGAGCACCTGCACGCGGTGATGCTTCTCGAGGACCGAGGCCACACCGCGCACCATCAGGATCGCCTTCTCCTCGCTCGGCTCGGCGACCTGCACCACCTGGAAGCGCCGCGTCAGCGCCGGATCCTTCTCGATGTGCTTCTTGTACTCGGCCCACGTCGTCGCCGCGATGGTGCGCAGGGTTCCGCGCGCCAGCGCCGGCTTCAACAGGTTCGCCGCGTCGCCCGTTCCGGCCGCGCCGCCGGCCCCGATCAGCGTGTGGGCCTCGTCCACGAACAGGATGATCGGCTTGGGCGAGGCCTGCACTTCGTCGATCACCTGGCGCAGCCGGTTCTCGAACTCGCCTTTCATGCTCGCGCCGGCCTGCAGCAGGCCGATGTCGAGCGTGTAGAGCGACACGTCCTGGAGCGGCGGCGGCACGTCGCCGCGCACGAGACGGATCGCGAAGCCCTCGACGACCGCCGTCTTGCCAACGCCGGCCTCGCCGGTGAGGATCGGATTGTTCTGCCGGCGGCGCATCAGGATGTCGACGATCTGCCGGATCTCCTCGTCGCGCCCGCTGACGGGATCGATCAGTCCCTTGCGCGCCCGGTCGGTGAGGTCGGTGGCGAAGCGCTTCAGCGCCTCCTGCTTGCCCATCTGCGCCGGGGCCATCGCGCCGCTCGCCTCGCCCGGCGCGGCCGCCATCGACGAGCCGTCGGCCGCTGCCATCTTCTCTTCCGGCGAGCCGCCGACGATGCGCGTGAACTCCTCGGTCAGCGCATCGGCCTTGATGTTCTCGAACTGACGCGAGATGGCCACGAGCGCGTTGCGCAGCGACGGCGTCTTCACCATGCCGACCGCCAGGTGGCCGGTGCGCACCTGCACTTCGCCGAACATCAGCGTGGCGTAGACCCAGCCGCGCTCGACGGCGCTCTCCACGTGGGCCGAGAGATCCGAGATCGACGTCGCGCCGCGCGGCAGGCGGTCGAGCGCCTCGGTGATGTCCTTCGCCAGCCGCGAGGGATCGAGCTCGAAGCGCTTGATGATCCGGTGCAGGTCGGAGTCGGGGGTCTGCAGGATCTGCTGCAGCCAGTGCACCAGCTCGACGTACGGGTTTCCTCGCAGCTTGCAGAAGACGGTCGCGCCTTCGATCGCCTTGTAGGCGATGGGGTTCAGCTTGCCAAACAGTGCCGATCGGCTGATATCGCTCATACGCTTGATACTCCCGCGGGTTCCACGAACGCTTCCGCATTCAGGCACAGGTCCGCCGCATCGACGTCCGCCTGCCGGCGACCGAGCCACGTCGTCCAGCCCAATCGGCGTCCCCGGCCGAGCGTCATCGACGGTACGTCGTCCTTCTTGAGGCGCAATCGCACGTCCCAGTCGAGCTCGAAGTTCAGGTAGAGCCGCACCCAGTCCACCAGCTTCGGCAGGAGCGCGCCCCCGGGAAGGAAGCTCTCGTACTGCTCGAGCGTCAGCGGACCGAGATGGATTCGAAACTTGTACTGCCGATCCCAGACGCGCCGTCCGAGCACCGCGCCGGCGCCTACGCGCGCGCCTTCGCGCGCGAGATACGTGCGCTCCGCCTCGCCCAGATCCATCCAGTGCCCGACGAACTCCTCGAGCTGCACCGGGACGCCGAAGAAATGCTGCACGATGGCGCGCAGCCCTTCGGCATTGCGCGTCTGCCGCACCAGCGTCCCGACGTGGAACAGCTTGGCGAGATCGGGCACCGCATCGCGCTCGCGAAACGCCGGCGACGACAGGCCGAGGAACGAGCCGATGTACACGGCGAACCGGTCGTCCTTCGGCCGGTCGCGATTGACGTGCGGCTGCGCCTGCGCCCAGGCGCGATAGAACAGCGCGAGGAACCGGTGGTTCAGCAGGTCGAGGAACCGGCACAAGGTCGGATCGCCGGCGTGCCTCAGGCGCTCGCGCGCGTACTCGGTGATGTGGATCGGCAGCGGGCCGTTGGGGCCGAGCAGCCCGAACAGCCGCACCTGCAGGCGGGGCGGCGCGCCGTCGCGACCGGGCTCGAACGACGAGAGCGGCGCCGGGGCGAACGAGAGGTCGGGGTCCTGGCCCAGGCGCACCGGCTCGTCGACCGGACGACGGGCGTGGCCCCAGCGCGGCTTCGTCTCGTACAGGCACTCGAGCTTGCGCAGCGTCTGATAGAAGTCGTGCCGGTACGGCGCGTCCGCGAGCGCGGCGAGAAACGTCCCGAGCGCGTCCTGATCAGTCATGGCACAGGCCGTCGGCGCGTCCACGAGCCGCGGCTCGCGACAGCGGGCGCCGACCCGGCGGTCGCGCGCTCACAGCGTCGGTCTCGCGCCCCACTGCGGCACCCATCGATTGATCTCGCCCCGCCCCAGTGAACGCAACGAGGTCTCCGTGAACGAATTGAGCGACACGTAGCGCGAGAAGAACTGATTCAGCACGGAGCCGAGGAGGAATGCGCTGCCGCCCTCGAACGCCAGCTCGTCCACCTCGACGGCCACCTGCAGACCGCGCCCGAACGCCAGCGTCGACGTCATCACGCGGCGCTGCGACGTCGCGCCGGTCTCGCGATCGACCACCGGCAGGCGGCGGACGACCGGCTTCACCGCCATCGAGCGGATGCCTTCGATCTGCTTCCTCGCGCTGACGTCCCCGCTCGACGAGTAGAGCTCGAGGAGATCGCGCATGGCGGCGGCGCCTTCGTCCGGCGTCGCGTCCACGAGCGACAGGTAGTTGAGCGACAGGTGGCTGATCGCCCTCCAGGACACCGCGCCGTCGGCCAGCGGCGCATACGGCCGGCTCGGGCCGCTCACCACCCGGATGCGCGCGACCGGCGCGGCGTTGTCGAGCGTGAAATCGCTCTTCGCGATCCCGACCGGCATCTGCAGCACGAGATCGCGGTTGGTGCACAAGGCCTGGATCGAGAGCTGCCGCAGGTCGCCGCTGAACGGCGCGTGCGCCGAGTCGACGAGCGAGAGGAACACCTCGCTGCCGATGTAGCTGGAGCGCACGCCGCGCCGCTTCTGCGTCGCCGACACCAGCCGCGGCTCGCGCCGCGTCGTGAAGTAGGCCGAGCGCTGATGCGCCTCGTCCGTGCCGTAGGCCGCGTAGAACGGCAGGAACTCCTGCTCGCTGTCGGCGCCGGTGCCGTGCCCGATCACCTCGGTGACTTCGTAGACCTCGAAGTCCAGCGGCCGCGTCCGGTCGGCGACGACGTGGTACTCGTGCGCGCTGTCGCCGACGTGAATGCGATCGGCCCGCTTCGGAAACAGGTTGATCGCCGGCGAGCAGAACAGCGCGAAGTTCGACGCGTCGACGACCGTTTCGAGGTTCGCGTCGCCGCGGCCGAGCAGCACCACCAGCTCGAGCTCGTTGGCGTCGAGCCGCTTGATCGCGCGCGACAGCCCCCTCAGCTCGAAGAACCGAAAGCGCTGCGGAAACGAGAAGTACTCCTGCAGCAGGCGGTAGCCCTGAAACGACCGCAGCGTGACCGGCAGCAGCGCTTCAGAGTCGGAAAAGCCGACCGGCTGGATGGACGACGCGGGGAGGAACTCGTGCCAGCGCGGCGCGATGCCTCGGCCCGGCGACAGCGGCAGCGCCAGCGTGCCCAGCCCGGTCGCGAGGCACAGCTCGTACAGCGTATTCGCCACGTCCTGACGCCCGGCCAGATGGAAGCTCAGACGATCGATCGCCGTCTGCGCGAAGGTCAGGCCCGCGCTGGTCCGCAGCCGCATCCGGATGCCGCCCTTGATGCGCTGGGCGACGGGCAGCGTGTTGAGCGGCAGGTCGGGGGCGTAGGAGAAGTAGGAGGCCGAGACGATCTCCACCGGCCACAGCGGGACATCCTGCGCCGTGCGGAATTCGCACGACGTGAGGTCGTCCGGGGCGGTCACGCCCTGCATCGTGCTCCCGCGCGGGATGGTGAAGCCGCCCGCGAGGTTCGGCTCGTTCGGGTCGGGCGTGAACTGCGCCACCACCATCGGCGGGGTCGGCGCCAGATAGTGCGGGTAGATCGTCTCGAGCAGCGCCTGGGTGAAGCGCGGGAACTCGGCGTCCAGCTTCAGGTGCACGCGCGCGGCGAGAAAGCCCACCCCCTCGAGCAGGCGCTCGACATACGGATCGGTGACCTCGAGCCCGTTCATGCCGAGGCGGGCGGCGATCTTGGGAAACTGCTGCGCGAACTCGGCGCCCATCTCGCGCAGATGCTGCAGCTCGAGGTTGTAGTACTGCAGCAGGCGTGGGTCCATCAGCCGACTCGCGACGTTGCGAGGTCCGAGATCTGGACTTTGCCGGTTTCGAGGTCGATTTCGGTGCGGAGCAGGAGCTCGAGCGGCACCGGCTGCGCCCACAGCTGGCCGTGGATCTCGACGCCGATGACGTTGTGATGATCCATCTCGCTCAGCTCGACGAGCGCCTGGACCTGCAGCGTCTCGGGCAGGATGCGCGGCTCGAAATCGAGAATCGCCTGCCGGATCGCGCGCTCGAGATCAGTGATCTCCAGCGTCGACGCGGTCTCGCCCGACAGCGCGGGCAGGCCGAAATTGATCACCGAGCGGCGCGCGTACGGCGTCTTCGCCAGGCTGGTCCCGGTCTCGAGCCGGGTGGCGTTGAACAGCCAGGCCAGATCGCGCAGCACGGCCTGCCGGAGGCGGTGCTTCGAGAGCACCCGGTTTTCGCGCAGCTCGAGCTTCTTCTCCGGCTCGTCGTCGGTGAGGCGATCGAGCAGCGCCGGCTGCAGCCGTTCCTGCGGCGTGAGCTGTTCAGCCATGCTCCGCGCCGCCGGCGCCGACGGTCTCCACGGCCGGTGCGCCCACCACCAGGGTGCGCAGATCCATCAGCGGCAGATCGATCGCGTCCGTCGTGAGGACGCGCTGGCCCAGTCCGTGGTGCGCGTCGGCACCGACCTCTTTCCACTCGGTCTTGCGCGCCAGCACGATCTGACCGTCGCCCGACGATTCCGACTCCGGATAGCGCGTCGGGATGAGCGCGACCGATTCGCCGCCGTTCGCGAACTGCAGGTGCGCCGGCATCCAGACCACGTCGCGCAGGTCCTCGGGCGCCTCGATCGTGACCAGGCTCAGACGGGTGAACGGGACCCAGTAGTAGCGGCCGTTGATGACGGCCTCGAGCACCGGACCGAGGCGCGAGTCGGCGTCGGCGATCCACTCGAACGGCTGGTCGTTGATCGTGCCCGGGGAGGTCTCGGCCTCGTCGAACGCCCGCAGGCGCAGCTCCTCGGAGCGGGCCGCCTCGCCGCGGCCGCCGACGAGCAGCGATTCGATGAGCAGCGCCAGCCACTGGTCCGGCTCGCCGAAGATCATCGGCGACTTCTTCCCGGCGAAGACGTCGCGGCGAATGGCCTCGCAGCGCACGGCGTCGCCGTAGGTCTGCGCCATGGCGAGCGCGCCGGGATCGAGGCCCGAGGCGACCTTGAGCTGGTTGAGCGCGCGCTCCCACTGCCCGAGCACGCACAGCAGCTGGAACAGGAACACGCGCAGCTTGGCGTTGGCCGGCTGGGCCTTCACCTGCTCCTGCAGCTGGGCCAGCGCCGCCGCCGGATCTCCGTTCTTGAGGCTCTGTTCGGCGGCCGGGGCAACGCTCATCGCGGACTCCGTCGTGAGAAGTGAGGGCGGGGCGGCGCGCTAGGCTTCACTGAACTGGTCCATGTAGGTCATGGCGCCGCCGGGCTGCCCGTCTTTCAGCTGCGGGACGTACTCGACGGTGATCTTGTTGAAGGTGAGGCTGACGTTCTCGAGCACGTCCGGCTTGCCCTCGCGGTCGCCGCCCTCGATGGTCAGCGACGTCACCCGCCCCTGCTCGATCGTGATCTTGAAGTACTCGAGCGGCGACTTGCCGGCCTTGCGCACGGTCAGCACCGCCTTGGTGATCATCTCGTTGGTGCGCAGCGCCGACATCAGCGGCGTCGACGCGCTGTCGACGCGCTTCACGATCTTCAGCTCGTGCACGATGGCTTTGTGGGTCGTGCCGCCGCCGCCGAGCGCCGGCTTGTTCTGCATCCCCCACGACCAGCTGATCACGTCGATCTCGTTGCCGTGGACCGAGTCCTGCGACTCCCCCTTGATCACGCCGGACTTGGCGCCCTTGACCGAGAGGAACATGTCGCCGACGCCGCCGCCAGCCGTGGCCGTGCCCGCAAGACCTACTGCCACTCTTCGTCCTTCCGCACCGTAGGCGCTGTCCGCGTGTGGAGAAAAGAGGAGGCCTGCACCACCCGGGACACAGGCCTTCGCTCGCCTAGCTATCGAGATTCTTCTTGATGTCGTAGATGAAGTGGACGCCGGCGTCGAGCGTGCCGTCCGCCTTCTGCGGCTTGTACTCGAGGTCGACGTGCCCGAACGACATGGACACGCTCTCCATCGGGTGCTCGGAGCTGCCTGAGGGCTGAACGCTCGTGATGAAGACTTCCTTCATCTTGATGATCAGATAGTCCTGCTGCCCCTTGCCCGCCTTGCGGGACACCAGCGTCGCGTCGGCGAAGTGGTCGCCCATGGCGCACGCCTTCATCAGGACCGGCGACGCCTTGTCGAGGGCGTGCATGAAGCTGAGGTCGTGGAAATTCGCCTTGCCGGCGCCGCTTCCGCCGCCCATCGAGCCGATGCCGGTCTGTGCCACTCCCCAGGACCACGACAGCACGTCGATTTCGCCTTCGTGCTTGCTGTCCTTCGATTCTCCCTTGACGTCGCCCAACTTCAAGAACACGTCTACAGCCATTGCTTCGCTCCTCTTCTGCACCCAACCACTGAGCTGTCTCGACCCTTACTGCACAATAACGACGCACCGCGCCTTGCCGAACGGTGCCGCCGTCTCCACGGCACGTCCGGCCCCTCGGAGCCCGAAGCCCCTGCTTCAGGCCGCAGACTGCAGGGTCCGGTGAACACCGCCCGGGCGTGGTGCCGCCGCCCGCGTCCCGTCCCGACAATCGCCATTCGCCGCTTCCGGAGCCCGCCTTCGGCCGCCGGCCCGCCGGTCCGTCTAGCCGGCCTTCGCGGACGGCAGCTTCGAGACCAGCCGCAGCGAGACGGTGAGGCCCTCGAGCTGGTAGTGCGGCCGCAGGAAGAACTGCGAGGTGTAGTAGCCCGGATTCCCTTCCACCTCCTGCACCTTCACCTCGGCAGCCGCCAGCGGCTTCTGCGCCTTCGTCGTCTCCGACGAGTGCGCGGGATCGCCGTCCACGTAGTTCATGATCCAGTTCTGCAGCCAGCGCTGCATGTCGTCGCGCTCCTTGAACGACCCCACCTTGTCGCGCACGATGCACTTCAGGTAGTGCGCGAAGCGGCAGCATGCAAACAGATACGGCAGCCGCGCGGACAGGTTCGCGTTCGCCGTCGCATCGGGGTCGTCGTACTCGGTCGGCTTCTGCAGCGACTGCGCGCCGATGAACGCGGCGAAGTCCGAGTTCTTGCGGTGCACGAGCGGCATGAAGCCGTTCTTCGCCAGTTCGGCCTCGCGCCGATCGCTGATCGCAATCTCGGTCGGGCACTTCATGTCGACGCCGCCGTCGTCGGTCGGGAAGGTATGCGTCGGCAGCCCTTCCACCGCGCCGCCGGATTCGATGCCGCGGATGCGCGAGCACCAGCCGTACATCTTGAACGACCGGTTGATGTTCACCGCCATCGCGTAGGCGGCGTTCGACCAGGTGTACTTGCTGTGATCGGCGGCGCCGGTGTCCTCGTCGAAGTCGAACTCCTCCACCGGGCTGCTTTCCAGCACATTGGGATCCTAAGCTTAGAATTCCACGTGGACAAGTTGTCGCG
>JADMIO011260323.1_pt1 | contig 48112 bp, 41 predicted proteins | sample 8958161 | NCBI WGS metagenome assembly JADMIO01 (sample SAMN16585339, study PRJNA669376) | soil metagenome | isolation source: Crop rotation soil | place: USA: Cullars Rotation, Alabama | collected 2011
CGCGACAACTTGTCCACGTGGAATTCTAAGCTTAGGATCCCAATGTGCTGGAAAGCTCGGCATGCCGCTCCATCGTCTTCTGGGCGGTGGCCGATCGCGCGTGCCGGTTTACGCAAGCGGCGGCTGGACCACTTATGACGACGACCAACTCGTCGACGAGATGAGGGACATGGTCCGGCAGGGCTATACCATGGTCAAGTTCAAGATCGGCTACGACAAGGGCCGCAATCCTTCCCGTGACGTCGAGCGCGTGCGCAAGGTTCGCGAGGCCCTCGGTCCCGACATCGGGCTGATGATCGATGCCAACAATTGCTGGGACGCCGCGACAGCGGTTCAATTCGCCAACCGGGTGCGCGAGTATTGTCCGATGTTCCTGGAAGAGCCGGTCTTTGCCGACGATATTCCCGGTCTCGCCCGTTTCAAGCGCGGCACCGACATCCCTCTGGCGACGGGCGAGCACGAATACACCAAATGGGGCGTTCGCGACCTGTTGCTGGCCGATGCAGCGGATATCGTCCAGATCGACGGCGCCCGCACGGGCGGTTACACCGAGATGATGAAATGCGCGGCCCTTTGCGAGGCCTGGAACGTCCGGTTCGCGCCCCATGCCATGGAGCACATCCAGCTTCCCATCGGCAGCGTCGTCGGCGTCGTGCCCTTCCTCGAGCGCCTACGGCTCTTCGAACCGATCACCCACAGCGTCTATCTCAACGCCCAGGTGCCGACGGATGGCTACCTCGATGTGATCGAGGCCCCGGGACACGGCCTGCAATTGAACATGGATTTCATCCGCGACCATAACGAGCGGATGTAAGGCTTGGACCGATCGACGCCGGCCTTCGTGCGACGGCCCGGCCGGCTCACCCTGTTCGCAAGCGCCGGGCAGCGCTTGCCGTCCCGCTGCCCCAGACCGCCGCGCCTCCCAGGACGCTCATGGCGGCTGCGGCGAGCAGCACCGGCATGTAATCCGTCTGGAAGGAGAAGAGGGCAAAGACTGCGGAGGCGCAGATCTGTGCGGCGACCGTGACCACGTCGAAGAGAGCCGTCGACAGGGCGACGCGGCCCTTGATCGATTCCTGCATATAGCTGATCGGAATGCTCACCAGCCCCGCTGTCGCCGCGGCGTTGAGCCCCTGCAGCCATAGAACGCCTTCCACGGAATGGGCGAAATAGATCAGCCCGAGATAGAGCGCATAGAGCAGGGCATTGAGGGTTATGATCATCTCCTTGGACCAGCGTAGCGCGACGTATCCCCAGCCGAGCATGAAGGGGATCTCCATGCCCGCGCACAGGGCGATGGTCAGGCTTACCTGTGTCAGGCTGGCGTGAAAGCTGTTCGTCAGGAACAAGGGAACGGCCATCGCATGGAGGAACAGCGTGGCGCGTAGCACCATGATACCGCCGATACCCACGATGCGGCCAAGCGCGATCCCTTCGGCCGGCGCCCCCTCGGCAAGATGGCTCGCGGGAGCGCCGATCCGTGCTTGCGGCAGCAGGTACAGCGCCGAGAAGACCAGTACCAGCGTGAGCTGGGCAGCCGCCGCGGTTCCGAAGGCGCCGATGACGGAATACCGGGCTGCGACCCATCCCACGATCGCCGGCGCCACGACCCACGCCAACGAATACAGCGTTCGCAACGCGGACATCATGAACTCGCCGCCCGATGCCTGCGCCCTGTCGTAGAAAACGCGGGCGTAGGAGAAGGCCTGCGAGAACAGCGCGCCGCCGAAGGGCAGGATCACACAGAAGGCGATGATGTAGCTCAGCTGGGACGGGCTGAAGAAAATCAGCGCGTAGGCTGCGGCCGAGAAGGCGGCGCATATCAGCACGCCCAGACGCCGATCGCGGATCTTGTCCGCGAAGTGCCCCATCAACAGGGCGACCACGGCAGTCCCGCACGAGCTTATCGAGGTGATCACGGCGTAGGCCGCGTTCGACAGATGGAGTTCGTCGACCGCCACGATACCGCGATAGGGCACGATCGCCGATGCCGACATGCCGATCAGGAAGATGGTGGCCGAAAGGATGGAGGTGACGAGAGGATCGATCCGGTCGTTTCCGTGCATCATACCGAGAGCCTTCATTCGACCGTCGATGCCGTTCCTCCAAGCCGGGAAGGCCGAGACCGGCCTCCGCGGCGACTGGCGCAGGTCCGTCGCGGTGGAGCTATTCACGCCTGCTCAAGATGATCGCGACGATGATGATCAGGCCGCGCGCGATCAATTGCTGCGAAAAATCCAGTCCGAACAACAAAAGTCCGTTGTTGATCAGACCGATCATCAGGGACCCGGCAATCGATCCGATCACGGTGCCGCTGCCGCCGAACAGCCCCGTTCCACCCAGCACGGCCGCTGCGATGACGGAAAGCTCATCGCCCTCGCCGAGCTGGTACCGGCCGGAATGCAGCCTGCCGGCATAGAGCAGGCCCGCAAGCGCCGCGGACGAGGCGGCGATCATCATGACACGGAAACGAATGGCATTGACCGGCACCCCGCTATAGCGCGCCGCAATGCGATTGCCGCCTGTCGCAAGCACCTTGCGGCCGAAGCCCGTATGCTTCAGCGCCACATGCCCGACGATGAGGGCGAGCACGACCCAGAGGGCCAGGACCGGTATCCCCGCGATCGAGCCGGAGCCGAACATGAAGTTGAAGGTCGGGTTGAGAATAGGCACCGAGCCGGTCGAACTGATCCACATGGCCGCTCCCCGCGCGATCCCCATCATGGCGAGGGTCGCAAGAAAGGAGGGGAGCTTCATCGTCGTGACCAGGAACCCGTTCGTGCCCCCGACGAGCAGGCCGGCCGCAAGGCCGGCGAGAATCCCGGCGGCCAGGCCATAGGATTCCAGCACCGTGGCGGCGACAACGGAGACCAGCCCGGCCACCGCGCCGATCGACAGGTCGATCTCTCCCGATGCGAGGACGAAGGTCATCGCGACGGCCATGATCGAGATCATGGCCGTCTGCCTGATGACATTGAGGAGGTTCGATATTTCGAGAAAGCCGCGGCTTTGCAGGGTTACGGCAAAGAAAAGGAAGAGCACCGCAAAGGCGATGTAGGTGACATGGTTCCGCCATTCGACGCGCAAACGCGGAACAGGCCGGACATTGGCCTCAGACGGGGAGGTGGGATCCATTCCCGGGTTCCTTCATTTCGCGTGGACTGTCGATGGGCTTGTACATGAGGGCGATGAGTTCGCGTTCGATCATGGCGGTCTTGTCGACGTCGCCTTCGATGCCCGAAGTCCAGCTCTCCATATCCTCGCGCTTTATTTCCCTGAGGCCTCCCGCCTGCGTCATGACCAGCAGCCGGTCGCTCGCAGCGATAAGCTCGGGAAGCTCGCTGGATATGAATATGATGCCGAGTCCCGTTTCAGCGTACTCGCGGATGATGTTCAATATTTCCAGCTTGCTGAGGATATCGATCCCTGCGGTCGGCTCATCGAGGATCAGCACCTTCGGTTTCGCCAGCAGCCATTTGGCGATCACGATTTTCTGCTGGTTCCCGCCCGACAGGCTCGCGACCTTCTGGTCGGGCGACGCCGCGCGGATGTTGAGACGCGACCATATCGGCGTGATGGCGCCCTGCAACGCCCCGGCGTGGAGGAAGGGTCCCCTCGCCAGCCTGTCGATCGTGGGAAGCGTCAGGTTGAAAGAGGCCGAGTGGGCAAGCGAGAGACCCTGCGTCCGTCGGTCCTCAGGCACCAGCGCCAGCCCGGCGGCGAACGCTTCTTCGGATGAACCGGGTGCGAGATCGGCGCCGTCCAACCGGACGCGTCCGGCGGCAGGGCGCTCGAGGCCGGCGATCATCCGGGCGAGGCTGCTCCTGCCGCTGCCGAGCGCCCCGGCGATACCCAGGATCTCGCCCGGCCATACATCGAAGGACAGCCTGCGCGCTCTCCTGACGCTGCGCAGTTCGTTCACCGACAGTCTGGGCCGTTGCCCACGATCGATCCGCTTCGGCGCATAGGCCATGCCCGCGACCTTCTTGCCGATCATGAGTTCGATCAGTTCGGTCATCGCCAGCCCGGCCTTGGGACCGGTGTGGATGTGCCGTCCATCCCGCAATACGGTGACCTGCTCCGCGAGCCTCTCGATCTCATCCATCTTGTGGGACACGTAGATGATGGTGACGCCCCGGTCGCGCAGGCGGCGCAGCAGGGTGAACAGGCGCTCGACCTCGATCTGGGACAGAGCGGCCGTCGGCTCATCGAGGATCAGGACACGCGCTGACCGTGAAAGCGCCTTGGCAATCTCGACGATCTGGCGCTGCCCCGTATTCAGCCTGCCCACCGGCCTATCGGGATCGAGGTCCGGCGCCAGTTCGCCCAGCAACCGCCTCGCTTCGTTACGGATGGCTCGGTGGTCGAGCAGGCCAAGCCTGTTTTTCGGCTCCCGGGCCAGGAAGATATTCTCCGCGGCCGTGAGCGAGGGGATCAGGCTCATCTCCTGGAAGATCATCGCGACGGCGGCCTTTTCGCCGCCGGTCGAGGATGCGTCGAGGCCATGGATCAGTGCATCCCCCTCGTCGGCACGCTCGACGCCGGTCAGTATTTTCAGCAGCGTCGACTTTCCGGCGCCGTTTTCCCCGATCAAGGCATGGATAGTGCCTTCCTCGACCGAGAAGCTGACCCGCGACAGCGCGCGAACCCCGCCGTAAGACTTTGAGAGCGAGCGAATGTGGATCGCTGGAGAAGGCTCCGCCATGGTTCGATCGAGGCTTACTGAATCAGGGCCGAGATCTCGCTGGGGAGATCCACGTGATAGACGGATTTCCAGGCCGCCTTGAGATTGTCGCGCTCGACGGGCAGCGAGGGCAGGGCCACATAGGCCGGTGCGGATTTTCCAAGCAGGCCGTACGCCGCGAGCTTGGCCTCGGTCACGCCCTGGTCGAACGGCCGTTGGGAACCGATGCCCTGCACATAGTCGCCCTGGGCCATGTCGATTGCGACGTTCTTGCCGAGATCGCAGGTGGTGACGATCAGCTTGTCCGCGCCGGCATTGCGGGCCGCCGCAACCACGCCCTCCGCCGGGATGTCCCACACCGCCCAAATGCCGTCGATGTCATGATGGGCGGTCAGCATGGCCGACGCGACACGCTCGGCCTCAGACGAAAAGTCGGGGCCGCCGACGCCCTGTTCCGCGACGATCTGAATATCCGGAAAGGCCTTGAGCGCGGCCTTGAACCCCTCCAGGCGCTGCCGGGTGACGAGGAAATCCGCCGCGTGGAAGATGATGCCGATCTTGCCCTTGCCATTGAGATGCTTGGCCATGAGCAGCCCGGTCGCAAAGCCGTTGCCGGTATTGTCGGCCGACACCAGGGAGATATAGTCCTTTCCGGCCTTGAAGCCCTCCGGAACGTTCTCCATCAGCACGATCTTGACGCCCTGCGCGACGGCGCGCTGAAAGGCGCTCGCCATCGCGACGCGATCCACGGGAACGGAAACGATGAGGTTCGGCTTGAGGGCGAGCACGGTCTCGATATCCGACGCCTGCTTGTCGGCCTTGAACTGAGCGTCGGTGACGGCGACGATCTTGATCCCGAGCTTCCCGAATTCCTCGCGCAGCCCGGCGACCTGGGCATCCGCCCAGTCATTGCCGCTGTGGGGCATGACGAGCGCGACGGTGGCATTCATGGCCTTGACCTTCTGGACCTCGGCATCGTCGAGGACGATGCTTGACGCCGGTGCGGCCGGCTCGCCATTCGGCCCCTGGGCGAAGACCTTGCCCTCAATGTCCTTGAGCTGGGTATCGATTGTTTGAGCCTGGGCCGCCGACGCGAGCAAGGTCGCTGCCACGAAGAATGCCGTCCGCAATCTCATGATTGCTCTCCCTCGGAATGATTTTGGCCACACCCTCTATAGATGGGTATGGCGCTTTGTTATGTAACCGGATACATTGCATATCAGAAGGCCGGCCTGCCGGCAAGTGTGGACGCGGTCGTCAGCGAGGCGTGGTCATATGGATTGGAAGATCTGGGTACTGCAGTACGCAGCCGCGGCGGATCAACCGCTGGTTGGGCTGATCCAGGGCACCTATGACAGGGCAACGATGGAGCTGCCGTTCTCGTTCGTCCTGGCCCGGCGCGGCGAGTGGATCGTGCTGGTCGACACGGGCTTCATGGACGAGGGCAATGGCAGGACTTTCCGGGATCGCTTCGGCATCCAAAAATGGGTTTCGCCGCTCCGGATGTTACAAGAAGCCGGCGTAGAGCCTGAGGATGTAACCCATGTAATACTCACGCATGCGCACTACGACCATGCCGGATCGGTCGAGAGGTTCCCGAATGCCAAGGTTTACATCCAGAAACAGGAACTCCTGTCATGGATAGAGTTCTTGTCGCTGCCTAAGCAATACGGTTATCTCACGGAACCTCTTGATGTCGAGGACATTCACAGCCTCATATCGATCGCTGCCGAACACAGGCTTTTTCTTCTGGAAGGGGATACCAGGGAAATCCTTCCGGGACTGCAGGTCTATATGGCACCGGGTCACACCCACGGCCAGCAGATCGTGGTCTTCGAGACCGGCGATGGTCCCGCCGTCATTTCCGGGGACTGCGTCTACGATGCCATGAACCTGCGCGGTCGTGACGGCGACAGTGTTTATATGCCGCTGGGCAATGGTACCGGCAGCACCTTGGATCAGTTAAAGTCCATCGATCGTCTGAATCGAATTCTCGATGGAAATCTCGATCGCCTGATCATTACCCACGACATGAAGAGATGGCAGAACTTACGCCTCGTGAAGACCGTTGAAGGCTTCAAGATATGTGAATACGCCTAAAATATTATCTTTAAGCTTTACGGCCCTCGTCTTCAAATTTCATTTTCTCCGCGAGATATCAGGTTTTTACCTGACGTCTTGAGTGAAATCTGAGCGCCTGCACCAGGCGATAGCATATGATCGACACCCGAAAGGAGTATCCATTATGTAACCGGATACATTCAGGTCGGAGCCGCAGGGAAAACTGCGCGAGACGCGTTGCCGACCCGTTGCCCGCCTAACGGCCTGCCATGCCGGAAGGTCGAGCTTCGCCGTAAGACGCGCCGAACAAGGGACGGACGAGCAACCGCTAAATCTTGGAGTACGGCATGAGATACCGGCAACTTGGACGATCAGGCCTCAGGGTCTCGGTCATATCGATGGGAACGATGACTTTCGGCGGCAAGGGCATATTCTCGGCGGTCGGAAACGGCAGCGCCGAGGACGCGGCCCGGCAGATCGGTTTCTGCCTCGATGCCGGCGTCAACGTCATCGATACCGCCAATGCCTATTCCGACGGTGCCTGCGAGGAGATCGTCGGCAAGGCCCTGCAGGACCTCGGCCGGCGTCAGGACATCGTCCTGGCGAGCAAGGTTCGCTATCCCCAGGGTAAGGGGCCGAACGAAAAGGGCCTGTCGCGCTACCACATCATCCGGGAATGCGAGAAGAGTCTCAAACGGCTCCGGACGGACACGATCGATCTCTACCAGACGCATGAATGGGATGGCCTCACGCCGATCGAGGAGACCCTGGAGGCCCTGGCGCATCTGCAGAGGCAGGGCAAGATCCAGTATATCGGTTGCTGCAACTACACGGGATGGCAGATCGGCAGGGCCATGCAGGCCAGCGCGGTCAATCAGCTGCCGAAATTTGTCAGCCAGCAGATCCATTACACCTGCCAGGCGCGGGAGGCCGAGTTGGAACTGGTGCCGTCCTCGCTGGAGTACGGTCTTGGGCTCCTGGTCTGGAGCCCGCTCGCCGGCGGGCTGCTGACGGGGGCCCAAAGCCGGGAGAAGGGCGGACTCCTCAACGCGCGACGCGCCGGCGGATGGACGGAACCGCCGGTCTATGACGAGGAGCGCCTCTGGCGCATCGTCGATACGTTGGTGGAGATCGGCAAGGCGCATGGTGTCTCCGCCGCCCCGGTCGGACTGGCCTGGCTGCTCGACAAGCCGGCCGTGACCTCCGTGATCGTCGGCGGCCTCAACGAGCAGCAATTCGCCGAGAACCTCCGCGCCGCCACGCTCGTCCTGAGCGAGGAGGAAAAGGAGGCGATCGAGAAGGTCAGCGTCCTGCCCTTGCCCTATCCGCATTGGCACCAGGCCACGACGGTGAGCGATCTGCTGGGCCCGACGGACCTCGCCCAACTCGGGCGTCACATCGCCTGACGACGGTCTCAAATAGTAGGGCTGGGCAACATTTGGCCGTGTGATTCTCTAGCTTGGCTCGATCCAGGGACGGGACAGACGCCGGCTTTTTGTCATACCCGGGCTTGTCCCGGGTATCCAGGCACCACGTCTCTTACGCACCCGCCAGCTTGATTTCACACCCGACATTTGTCCGGTGGGGGACAAGCCGGTAATGCAAAAGTTCAGAGCCTCCTTGAGATTTCGGCCAAGCTCGCGGTGAACCCACATCTGCCGGCTCGCCGAAGAACACTTGCCTGGCGCAAGCCCGTTCGGGCTACACCGGAAGGGCCGGTTCAGCCACCTTCCTGGCGCCCAAGCGCTTCAGATCGTCGGCAATGCCCATGGGTTCGGCACGGAACAGCCGCGTGTCCATCTGCTTCAACCGAGTCGAGATCCTCGGCTTGAAATCCATATGGGCGAGGATGTCGCGCTCGATATCGATGCCGGGCGCGATCTCCACGAGTTCGAGTCCGTCACCGGTCACCTCGAACAGGGCGCGCTCGGTGACGAAGAGCGCGACGCGACCCTGTTCGGCCGCGAAAGAGGCATTGTAGCAAATCTGCTCGATAGAACCGACGAACTTTCGGTGCCGGCCCTCCTGCTTGATGACGAGCTTGCCGTCCTCGAAGGCCGTCTGCAATCCGCCGGCCGTGAAAGTCCCGCTGAACACCACCTTCTTGGCGTTCTGGCTGATGTTGATGAAGCCGCCGACTCCGATGATCTTGTCGCCGAACCGGCTGATGTTCACGTTGCCTGCCGGATCGACCTCCGCGAACGACAGGAAGGCAATGTCGATGCCGCCCCCGTCGTAGAAATCGAACTGATAGGGTGCGTCGACGAGCGCTGCATAGTTCTGCGCCGTGCCGGAGTCGGGTCCCGTGAGCGGCGCACCGCCGATGAAGCCCTGCTCGTTCGTCAGGATGATCTGGTCGAGCAGCCTTTCCTCGGCCGCCACCGCCGAGATGCCGGTCGACATGCCCGCACCCAGGTTGCAGATCGCTCCCGGTATGATTTCCTGCGCCGCCCTGCGCGCGACGATCTTCCTTTCCGAGAAGGGAAGGGCCTTGAGATGCTCCAGCGGCACGCGCAGTTCGCCGGCGTAGCTGGGGCTGAAGTCGGTCGCGTAGGTCTGCCGCTGGTCGGGGTCGACCACGATGTAGTCCACCAGAATTCCCGGGATCTTGACGTTCTTCGGCGGCAAGGTATGGCGCTTGGCCAGACGCTTGACCTCGACAATGACTTTCCCGCCCCGTCGGCGGCAAGCCTGCGCCGTCGAAAGCATTTCCCCGAAGAGCGCCTCGTGCTCCATCGTCACATTGCCGTCCTCGTCCGCGGTGGTTCCACGCAGCAGGGCGACATCGATATGGAACGGCTTGTAGCGCAGCCACTCCTCCCCATCGATGGTCATCAGTTCGACCAAATCCTCCTTCGCGCTCGGGCTCTGCCTCCCGCCAAGCTGCCGCGGATCGATAAAGGTATGCAGGCCGGTTTTCGTGATCAATCCCGGCCGGCCCGAGGCTATTTCCCGGGTGAGTTGAGACAGGACGCCCTGCGGCAAGGTGTAGGACTCGATCTTGTCGTGGATCGCGAGCGGGATCATGGTAGGTGAGTCGATCAGCGCACTCGTTATGCTACGCTTGACCATGCCCTCATACCGGAAGCGATCGACCCCCTTGCCGGCGCGGTCGCCGAGGCCGACGACATGGATGAGCGTGAGCGACGCAGGCGCAGCCTCGGCCAGATATCGCTTCTCGAGCTCGATCAGGATCGATTCCGGGATGCAGTGGCCGCCGCCCGACCCGCTGATGATCACGCTGTCGCCACCCTTCACCATCGAGGCGGCCTGGCTTGCCGTAACAACTCTCATCATAGTCTCCTAGAGCAAAATGCGTTTACACGGAGGCCGCTCATTTGTTTAACGCATTGGTATCCAAAGCATTTTGCGGTTCCTGGTGATTCCGTCCGAGGGTAACTCGCTCTAGGCCCCTCTGGGGCCCAAACGATCAGATTTGCGCTGTCGGGAAGCCCAGGAAGTCGAGCACCGCGTCAGCCTGGGATTCGATCATCGCTGCGCCGCCCAGGACCACGCACCCGGCCTCGCGCGCCGCTCCGAGGAGGGGCGTCACCGCGGGCTTGGATATGATGTCGAAGACCACGAGTTCGGCGCGCAGGTCACCGAGATCGGCGGGCAGCCCGTCGCCGGGAGCCATGCCGACCGGCGTGGCGTTGATGACGATATCCACGTCGACCGCGCGGCATGTCCTGCCCGTATGCGTCGCGCAGGCCGGGTGAACGCGGCTGGTATCCGCAGCCAGCCGCGCCGCCTTTCCCTGGTCGATGTCGACGAGCGTCAGCGAGGCGGCACCCGATGCCGCCAGCGCCAGCGCGATCGCCCGGCCGGCACCACCGGCGCCCAGGAGGGCGACGCGCTTGCCGGCGGCGCTCACACCGCGTTTGCCGAGGGCACGTACGAGACCCGCGCCGTCGAAGATATCGCCGATCCACTCATTCGCGCTCGCTCGCCGCATGGCATTGATGGCGCCCGCTTCCCGGCCGGACGGCAACACGGTGCCGGCGTACCGCATCGCGCGCTCCTTGAAGGGCACCGTGAAGATGAGGCCCGTGAGGTTGGCCAGCTTCATCAGGCCGGGAAGGACCTCGTCGAACGCGGCCGCCGGGACATGCAGGGGCACGAGGACCGCATCGGCGCGGGCACGCGCGAGCCTCGGATTGTAGATCTCGGGGGACCGGACCTGCGCGATGGGATCGCCGACGATGCCGATCAGCCGGGTCGTGCCGACAATAGCAGGGGCGGGAATTTCGATCACGGCGATCATCCGTCAGCGTTCGATAGGCATCCAGCAAATACGGCTTGACGAGCCGACATGCAATCTGTAACCGGTTACATATATTCGGACCATCGACCTTGTCAACTTGCCATGTACGAGTGCCGGCGCAATCCGCGGCCGCGGTGGGGGACGGTGGGTAGCGGATCGGGAGAGAGCGAGGCGATGTCGAGTTCCGGACTGGATTTTATAGAGATTGGGCAATGCTTTACTTTCGCCAAGACGGTAGGCGAAACCGATGTCGTGCTGTTCGCGGGCATCACGGGGGATTTCAGCGATACCCATATCAACGATCAATATATGAAGGAGCGGTCCAATCTCGGCGGTCGCATCGCCCATGGGGCGTTGATCGTAGGGTATATGTCAACGGTTTCAACGATCAGCATCGCTCATGTCATCCACAAGCCCGGCCTCGATGATTTTCCCGTATCCGCGGGCTATGACCGCATTCGCTTCCTGAAGCCCGTCATGCTCGGGGACACCGTCACCGTCCACTACACGGTGCAGTCGATCGACCGCGAGAGGGGCAGGAGCGTCGCGAAGGTCGAAGCGATCAACCAGCGCGGGGAGACGGTGGCCGTCTCCGAGCACATCATGCGCTGGGCCAAAAAGCTGTCGGGTACGACGGCAGCACCTTGACGGATAGTCGAACATGGCATTGATGGGAAAAGGCGTCCTGGCGATCTGGAACGGGATCGCGCCCGAGGCCGAGCAGGAATTCGTGTCCTGGCACGTTTCCGAACATATTCCCGAGCGGGTGGGGCTGCCTGGCTTCCTGAGGGGCCGCCGCTACGTGGCGGAGCGCGGGCATCCGAGATATTTCAATTTCTACGAGGTCGACAGCCCCGAGACGCTGGCGGGGAGGGGGTATCTCGATCGCCTCAACGCGCCGACGCCCTGGACCCGCAAGGTCGTTGCCCATTTCCAGGACACGTCCCGAACTGTTTGCGATGTCGTCGAGAGTCGCGGTCTTGGCGAAGGCGCCTGGCTCGAAACGCTTCGGATGAACGCGCATGACGACGACGCCTTCCAGGGGGCTTTGGCCTCGGCCGTGCTGCCGGCGCTGGCAAGCGATCCGGGGATCTGCGGCATTCACCTCCTGCGCGGACGGACGCCAAGCGCCGCCCCCGCCACCGCCGAAGCGGAACTCCGCAAGAAGCCCGACGATACCATCGCCTGGCTGCTGCTGATCGAGGCAGTGGACGAGACCAATTTGACGGCCGCCGCGGCCGCCGCCGGGTCCGATGCCGGCATCGCGGCGTGCGGTGCGGCCGGCCTCGTTCGCGGCCGCTACAGGCTGCAATATTCGCTCACGCACGCGGACGTCACCCGCTGAGATCTGCGGGGCTTTCCAAGAACAAGAGGTGTTTCATGAAATTGCTGAGATTTGGAGCGGCAGGGCAGGAACGCCCCGCCATTCTCGATGCGCAGGGAAGAATGCGCGACCTTTCCGGTGTCCTGCCCGACATATCCGGACCGGCGCTGCGGGCGGGCCTGCTTTCCCGCCTGGACGGCATCCGGCCCGAAGATCTGCCGCTGGTTGCCGAAGGCGTCCGGATCGGGCCATGCGTCGGCGAGGTCGGAAACTTCATCGCCATCGGCCTGAACTACAGCGAACATGCCACGGAGACCGACGCGGAGATCCCCTCCGAGCCCATCCTCTTCAACAAGGCGGCATCGTGCATCGTCGGCCCCTACGACGACGTCGTGCTGCCCCGCAATTCGACGAAGAGCGATTGGGAAGTCGAACTCGCTGTCGTGATCGGCAAGGAGGCCTATGAGGTCCCGGAAGCGGAGGCGCTCGACTATCTCGCCGGCTATTGTATCTGCAACGATGTCTCCGAACGCGAGTTCCAGCTGGAGCATGGCGGCCAATGGGTGAAAGGCAAGTGCTGTCCCACCTTCGGCCCGCTTGGCCCCTGGCTGGTGACGCCGGACGAGGTTCCCGATCCCCAGAACCTGTCGCTGTGGCTCGATGTGAACGAAGAGCGTGTGCAGAGTTCCTCCACCCGCACCATGATCTTCACGGTTGCCCATCTCATTTCCTACCTCAGCAGGTTCATGATCCTGCGACCCGGTGATGTGGTGACGACGGGTACGCCGCCGGGTGTGGGCCTGGGCATGAAGCCGATGCGCTTCCTCAAGCGGGGCGATGTGATGACGCTCTCCGTCGAGGGACTGGGCACGCAACGCCAGGTCGTGCGCTGAGTCCTGCGGATACGTTCCTGAAACCTGTGTCGCAGGAGCCCGAATAACGCTCGGAGCGGCTTACCTTCGAGCGAAGTCACCAAGAACCGCAAAAAGCGTTGGATACCAATGCGGTACACGAAAGAATCGTCTCCGTGAACGCAATTTGCTCTAATAGGGAAGGTCGAGACGAGGAGAGCGTTCGCGGTGAAACGAACCAAGCAGGGCGAGACGAAGACGTCATCGGCCGTGGGGCTACGCAAGGTTGCCGAGATTGCGGGCGTCTCGACCGCTACGGTTTCGCGCGCGATGAACAGCCCGGAGCTCGTTTCACCTGAACTGCGCGAGAGGGTGGTCTCCGTGGTTCAGCGTCTCGGCTGGGTCCCCGATGGGACGGCACGCGCTTTCGCCACGCGGCGGACGCGCGCCATCGGCGCCGTCTTTCCGACTCTGACGCACGGCGATTTTGCTCGCGGCATTGAGGGACTGCAAAGCAGGCTGCTGCAGCTGGGCTATACGCTGCTGCTGGCGTGCTCCGAATATGACGAGGAGCAGGAATTTCAGCAGGTGCGGAAATTCATCGAGAGAGGCGTGGATGCGGTGTTGCTCGTTGGAGAGCGGCATCATCATGGCCTGAATGCCTTTCTCGAACGCAACAAGGTGCCGCTGCTCAACATGTTCGTCTACAATCCGAAGACGCACGGCACCTCCATCGGTCCGGACAACCACAAGGCCCTCTTTCGCCTGACACAATATCTGATCGATCTGGGGCACAGCCGTGTCGGGGTCATCGCGCAGGATGCCGAGACCAATGATCGGGCCAAGGCCCGCCTCGACGGCATCAAGGATGCCTTGGCCGAGCATGGCCTGGCCATTCGGCCCGATCACTTCACGGTCGGCCGATGGTCGATCGCGGAAGGGCGGGAGCATTTTCGCCGGATCGTGGCGCACGCGCCGCCCCCCACCGCCGTCATCTGCGGCAATGCCTATCTCGCGGTCGGGGCGATGCTGGAAAGCCAGAAGCTCGGGATTCGCGTTCCCGACGACATGTCGATCGTCGGCTATGACGACATCGAGATCATGCAGGAACTCCCGATACCCATCACCACTGTCAGGGTGCTGAGCGACGAGGTCGGCCGCCGGGCCGGGCAACGCATCGTGGCGTTGATCGAGGGGCGCGACGACGACACGGTGTTCGAGTGCGAAGCCGAGATCGTCACCCGGGCCTCCTCCGGACCTCCGCCGTCGTCTCGCTGAAGCAGGCCTTCCAGGGCCAATCCCCCGCCGGCGGCCGGCGCCACCGACGAGGACCGGCGATCCCTGCCTCTATTGCTGCCAACTCCTGAGGCCCAGCAGTCTCTCGCCCAAGGGCGACAATTTGGCCGTCTCCGAGTGCTGCTTCTCCCAGCCCCTGGGATCGCCCACATAGCCCGCCCGCGCGGGTGGCTCACGCTCGCGCCAGGAGCGGATCCGCGCTTCGCGCTCGGCGTGGTCCGCCTCGTCGGCCGGAAACATCGAAATATACTGCGCCATGCGCACCTTGTTCTCGGACCTGTTCGGGGCGACGCCATGCGCGAGCAGGGAGTTGAAGATCATGAGATCGCCGGGAAAGAGCTCCACCTTGGCGATCTCACCTTCCAGACCGGTCATATCCGGATGGTGCGGATCCCGGTTGGCGGGTTGCGTCTTCACCCACTTGTCGAAATGCTCGAACAGATAGGGCACGCATTGGAAGCCTCCGATGTCACCGCCATCCTGATGCACGAGCGACAGGACGCCCTGGACGGACACCGGCTTGGGGTCGAGGGAGGTGTCGGCATCCCAATGAATGAATCCGGCCGACGCGCGCTTACCCCGATTGGGCGTATTGAGATTGGCGCGATCGATCGAGACCCAGAGATCCTCCATGTCCCAGATATCAACGAAAGCGTCGTAGATGCGGCGCTCCATACGGTTGTCCCATAGCAATTGGTGGTTGTAGATTTCGACCATGCCCGTATTGGTTACCTGGGCGTCCGGATGATCGCGCCGGGCGGCGACGTCCCAGGTCGACGGGTCATCCGGATCCTTGTCCTCGAACTGCCAGAGCAGGGCCTTCAGCCGTTCCACCTTTTCCGGCGGTATCGCATTTCGCACGATCACGAAGCCGCGCTTTTGCCAATGCTCGAAGTCCGCTTCCGACAAGACCCGGAGCGGAAGCGCCTTGCGGATCTGCGACAATTGCGTCGTCGCCCGGCTCGACGTGGGGTGATCATCCTTGGCAAAATCGGTCGCGTGGGCCATCTCGTTCCTCCATCGTTTCGTTGAATGATCCGTCACCGGCGCTACCGTCTCGCACCGTGTGCGAGGGGCAGTCCGCCCCGGCGGACAAGGCCGCTCTGAATGTGGTGGCCGGGTTGCAGGGCGTATCGGCTCCCATCGACGTCAACCCTTGACCGAGCCGGCCATGAGGCCGCGCAGGAAGTAACGACCGGCGACGATATAGACGACCAGCGTCGGCAGGGCCGCAATCACCGCTGTCGCCATATTGACGTTATATTCGACGACGCCGGTCGAGGTATTGACGACGTTGTTGAGGGCAACGGTCAAAGGCATCGTGTCGCCTGCCGCATAGGACGATCCGAACAGGAAGTCGTTCCAGATGCCGGTGAACTGATAGATTACCGTCACCACCAGGATAGGCACCGAATTCGGCAGCAATATGCGCCGGAAGATGGCGGAAAAGCCCGCGCCGTCGATCTGTGCCGCGCGTATCAATTCGACAGGGAAGACTTCATAGTAGTTTCGGAAGAAGAGTGTCGTGAAGCCGATGCCGTAGACGATATGCACGATCGCCAGGTTGAACAGAGGCGTGCCGATGGCCGTCTGGAAGCCCACGGCCCGGGAGATGGCCTCGCCCTGTACCCTCAGATCGCCCAGGAGCGTCGCCATCGGGATGAGGATCGACTGGTAGGGAATGAAGCAAGAAAACAGCATCAGGCCGAAGACCAGGCGATGGCCCGGGAAGCGCCATTGCGTCAGCACATAGCCGTTGATGGCGCCGAGGAACGTACTGATCAGCACCGCCGGGATGGCGATCTTGAACGAATTCCAGAAATAGGTCCTGATGCCGTTGCATTCCAGCCCGACGCAGGCCGAGGACCAGGCCTTGCTCCAGGCCGCAAGCGAGGGCGCCTGCGGCAGCGAAAGCATGCTGCCATTGTAGATCTCATCGACCGATTTCAGCGATGTCACGATCATCACGAAGAGCGGAAGGAGATAGGCGAGGGAGAACAGCAGCAGAAGCGCATAGAGCACTACGCGCATCCAGGGCGGGCCGAGCCTGTAGTCGCGCTTGCTGGTGAGAACGGCCCTCATTGATGTCTGGCTCTCAGTTCCACGACGAGGTAGGGCACCATGAAGGCAGCCGTTGCGACCAGCATGATGATCGCGCTGGCGGAGCCCAGGGCCATCTGACTGCGCGTGAACGTGTAGGAGTACATGAAGGTGGACGGCAGTTCGGCTGATCCGCCCGGCCCGCCGCTCGTCATGGCGACGACGAGGTCGTAGGAAACGATGGCATTATGGGCGAGTACGACGATTGCCGACAGGAAGACGGGCCTCAGCAGCGGAATGATGATCCGCAGGTAGAGCGTGGGACGCGAGGCGCCGTCGAGTTCGGCCGCCCGGACGATATCGTCATTCACCCCTCTCAAGCCGGCCAGGAACAAGGCCATCATGAAACCAGAGGCCTGCCAGACGCCCGCCATGACGACGGTATAGATCACGAAGTTCCTGTTCTTGATCCAGTCGAAGTGAAAACTCGTCAGCCCCCAGCTATGCAGCGTATGTTCCAGGCCGATTCCGGGATCCAGCAGCCATTTCCAGGCCGTGCCGGTGACGATGAAGGACAAGGCGAGCGGATAGAGGTAGATCGAGCGGAAAATGCCCTCGTGCCGGACCCGCTGGTCGAGGAGGATCGCCAGGAACAGGCCGATGACGATCGAGAAGACGATATAGAGAGCCGCGAAGATCCCCATGTTGACGATGGCCGTATACCAGCTCGACGGCGGGTTCGACTGGAATGTCCATCGCCACAGGCGCTCGTAGCTCTGCAGGCCCACGAATTCATAACTTGGAAAAGTCTTGGAGTTCGTCAGCGATAGATAGAACGTCCACGCGATGAAGCCATAGACGAAGACGGCCGTGATCAGGAAACTCGGTGCGAGGGCGAGGCGGGGCAGCAGGACGTCGAACAGGCGGCGCGGCCTTCGCCGCGTCTCCGCCTCGGCGCCGATCAGGGATTTTGACGAAACAGCTACCATTATCGGCTCGCTTCTCTCACGGGCGGCATCGGGCGGTGCCAGACGGCGGTGACCGTCCCTGATCGCCCGTGCCTATTTTGCGTCGTCGATCGCTTGGGCGAGTTGCTTGACCGCTTCGTCGGAAGAGGCGATCTGCCCGTGGAAGAACTTCGTCACAACGTCATGGTAGGCACCGGCGATGGCCGGGGTCGAGGACACCGTCTGCGAGAACGAGCCGACCAGCGTATCCGCCTTGTCCGCTTCCTTCAGGTCGGCGATGCCCTTCTTTCCGCAGGCATCGAAGTCGGTGTCCGCCACGTCGGTGCGGGCCGGGGCGGAACCCTTGAGGACGTTGAAGCCGGATTGGACGTCCTTCGACATGATCGCCTTGGCCAGCGCCGCCTGCCCGGCCTTCCGGTCGGGCGACACATCGAACATGCCGAAGATGTCGGAGTTGTAGATGACGGTGCCCTGGGTGCCGGGGAAGCGGAAACACGCGAAATCCTTGCCCGCGACCTGCTTGGCGCTCACGAACTCGCCCTTGGCCCAATCGCCCATGACCTGCGTCAGCGCATCGCCCTTGATGACCATCGCGGTGGCGAGATTCCAATCCCGTCCGGCGAAGTTCGGATCGACATAGGCTTTCAACTTGGCCAGGTTGTCGAAGGACTTCTTCATGGTGTCGGAACTCAGGGCGGTGTCGTCGAGGTCGACGAAGGCCTTCTTCCAAAAGTCGATGCCGCCGGTGGAAAGCACGACATTGTCGAACAGGATGCTTTCCTGCCAGTCCTGGCCCCCGAGTGCGAGCGGTACGACGCCGGCTGCTTTCGCCTTGTCGAGCAGGGCGATGAAGTCATCGAAAGTCTTGGGCTCGGCGCCGCCGATCTTGTCGAACACCGCCTTGTTGACCCACATCCAGTTCGTGGCGTGGATATTGATGGGAATTCCGACCCATTTGCCGTCGACGACGGCATATTTCTGAAGGGCCTTCGGCACGACATCGGCCCAGCCTTCGGACGTCGCGATGTCGGTGATGTCGCCGAGCTTGCCGGCATGGACGTAGTCGAGCAGGTCGGAGCCCTGCATCTGTGAGGCAGTGGGGTAGTTGCCCGCAGCAACCATTGCCTTGAGCGCCGTCAGTGCAGCTGCCCCGCCGCCGCCCGCCACCGGAATGTCCTGCCAGTTGAAGCCCTGATCGTCGACCTTCTTCTTCAGGACGCTCAGCGCCGCCGCTTCCCCGCCGGACGTCCACCAATGCAGGACGCGCACATCCTTGTTCTGAGCATGCGCGGCAGATGCTCCCAGGAGTGCCCCCAGGGAACAAATAGCCATCAGGATCTTCGTGCGCATCGACGTCTCCCTCCCTCTTTGTCTCGTGTGCCGGCGTTCATGAACGCGAACCTTGGTTCACGTCGCGCCGGTCTCATGCCCGCAGGTCTTGCAGGCAGGTTTGTAACCGGTTACAGTAGTGTGATAAAACTGGCAAGTTAAAAGTGCGAGCAGGGCGGATGCGAAACTCTCAGCGGAAAAAATCGATTGATAGGGACGTGGTGAAGGGAATTATCTGCCTTTTATCATCGTTTTTGAATGAACTCCGGTTGCATTCAGGCAGGCTTCTCCTGACAGGCGGGCAGCGCAGCGGGGCTCCAGAATGCCTTTGAGGGACATGCTCGCCTTGAATCGCAATGCTCCTCTCGTAACCGTGTACTTATGCGCGAAACCTGAGTTTGCCTGCCATCGGGTCGGGCGTTGGCGCCATCGCTCGAAGCCGATCGTCACGACACGTCGCCTTCCCACCCTTCTGGTCTACATACTCGCCGGCCGCTATTTCGTGCGTGGCCTGATGGCGGGCGCTGTGAAAGGCTGACCCCATGGCATTTCTGGAAATCGACAATCTCAAGAAGCGCTATGGCGCGGCGGAAATCCTCAAGGGGATCAATCTCGACCTCGACCAGGGCGGCTTCCTCGTGCTGGTCGGCCCATCGGGCTGCGGCAAGTCGACCCTGCTCAACACGATCGCGGGCCTGGAGAACATCTCCGAGGGGCAGATCCGGGTCGCCGGCAACCCGATCAACGACCTGCATCCTTCCAAGCGCGACATCGCCATGGTGTTCCAGAGCTATGCGCTCTATCCGAACATGACGGTAGCCGGAAACATCGCCTTCGGCATGGAGATGCGCGGCGTGCCCAGGCCGGAGCGCGAGAAGGCCATCGAGCAGGTGGCCAAGACGCTGCAGATCAGCCATCTCCTGCAGCGCAAGCCCTCCCAGCTTTCGGGCGGCCAGCGCCAGCGTGTCGCCATGGGGCGCGCTCTGGTGCGCGATCCCAAGCTGTTCCTGTTCGACGAGCCCCTGTCGAACCTCGACGCCAAGCTGCGCGTCGACATGCGGGTCGAGATCAAGCGCCTGCACGCGACCACGGGCAAGACCATCGTCTACGTCACGCATGACCAGATCGAGGCGATGACGCTGGCCACCAAGATCGCGGTGCTCAAGGACGGGGAACTCCAGCAGGTCGGCACGCCGGCCGAGATCTACAACAAGCCGGCCAACCTGTTCGTGGCCGACTTCATGGGTTCGCCGGCGATGAACCTGATCCAGGCCAGGGCCGCGCGCGAGAACGGGCGCATGGTGCTGAAGATCCTCAGCAAGTCCGGCGACGGCATCACGCTGCCGGTGCCCGACGACATCGCCGGCCAGCCGCTGGGCGAGGGCAGGGACCTGATCTTCGGCATCCGGCCGGAAGCGATCACCGACCATGACGGGGCCGACCGCAACGCGCGCTCGGTCGAGACGGTGAACGCCAGGGTCGACGTGGTGGAACCGGCCGGCGCCGATACCTTCGTCGTCACCCATCTCGGCGGCAAGGAAGTCACGGCCCGCATGCGCTCGGACGCCGTGGTGCAGCCGGGCCAGTCCCTGCCGTTCGCCTTCAATCTCGACAAGGCCGTGGTGTTCGATCCCGGTACGGGAAAAAGGCTGTAGGTGCGCTACCCCTCTCCCGGTGCGAGAGAGGGGCAGGGGTGAGGGCCTAAACTCATGTGGGTTTAGGTCGGCCCCCGACACCGAAATTCCCGAGGTCCAGACCCTCACCCCCGACACCTCTCCCGCACGGGAGAGGGGAGATATTTCCGAGAAAGCCCGCGGGACCATCACTCAATTTGTTTGCATTTTATCATTTTTGTGTGCAACAAATAACATAACGAATGCGCCCAAGATGCGCTGGGGCCGGCAGCGGGCAGACCGCGCGGGCTCTCGAAATAGTTTCCGGGAGGAGCAATGGTCGACGATGCGGACATCGGACATGCCTGTCTATTCGGCGGGGTTCGCCCTCATGGCCGCCGGTCACATGCCGCCTGCCGCGGGTGACCTTGCATGGGTACGGAGGGCATCACCGCAATGACCGACGCTGTCCCGCAGCGCAGGAAGAGGCGTCCCCGGAGCCTTGCGTTCCGTCTCCTTTGGGCCGTCCTGCCGGCGCTGGTGTTCATTGCCCTCATCGTGGCGTGGTGGGGCGCGGTGGCGTTCTTCCAGATCCCGGCCTATCTGCTGCCGCCACCGCAGGATGTGCTGCCGCGCCTCATCAGCGCGCGACAGAGTCTCCTGATGCACAGCCTGGTGACCCTGGAGGAAATCTTCCTCGGTTTCGGCCTGTCCGTCGTGACCGCGATACCGCTCGGCCTGCTGATCGCCTTGTCGCCGACCGCCAAGCGCATGCTCTATCCTCTGCTGGTGTTCATTCAGCTCGTGCCCAAGATCGCCATCGCGCCGATGTTCATCGTCTGGGTGGGCTTCGGTCCGACATCGAAGGTGATGCTGACATTGCTGCTCACCTTCTTCCCCTTGTTGCTCGCCAGCATTTCGGGCTTCCAGATCCTCGACCAGCGCCTGCTCTACCTGACACGCTCGATGGGCGCGACTTTCTGGCAGACCTTCCGCTACCTGCGCTTCCCCTCGGCGCTGCCGGTCATCTTCGGCGGGCTCAAGACGTCGGCCACCATCGCTGCGACCGCCGCCATCGTCGCCGAGTTCGTCGGCGCCAACAAGGGACTGGGCTATCTGCTGCTGCAGGCGATCGGCACGCTCGATACGCCGCTCGTCTTCGCCATCCTGTTCCTGCTGACGATTATCGGGCTGGCACTCAACAGCATCGTCGAATTGTTCGAATACCTGATGACGCCCTCGCAACGCGGCCGCAACAGCAAATAGAGCCGCCGCGAGGTTTCTTTCGATTGATCAAAGGTGAGGAAACCATGGTCCAGATCCAAGACAACAGACGTCGCCTTCCGGCGGCCTGCGCTCTCGCCGTGTCGGCCCTGATGGCGATATTCGCCGGTGCCGGCCCGGCTGCCGCCGCCGATCCGACGCCCCTGACCTTCCTGCTCAACAATCCGCCGGCCGGGTATAATTCGGGCTTCGAGTTGGCGGTCCAGAACGGCTTCTACAAGGATGCAGGCCTGGATGTGACGATCGAACCCGGCAACGGCTCGCAGACCACGGCCCAACTGGTTGCAGCCGGCAAGATCGATATCGCCTTCGCCGATTCAGCCCCCGTGATGAAGCTGATCTCCTCGGGCGCCAAGATGAAAGTGATCGCCACCATCCTGCAGGGCAATCCCAACCAGGTCACCGCCCTGAAGAAAACCGGGCTCAAATCGGTCGCGGACATGAAGGGGCGCACCGTCGCCATCCCCAATGCCGGCTCCCAGGCCGCGATGTTTCCGCTGGTGCTGGCGGCCAACGGCCTGACCGAGAACGATATCAAGCTCGTGAACATGCCGCCGGATTCGATGGTGCCGTCGCTGCTCCAGGGTTCGGTCGACGTCATCCTCGGCTCGATCGACAATTTCGGCATCCAGCTCAAGAATGCCGGCGCCGAGACCGACAATTTCCTCTTCATCGATTCGGGGGCGCCGACCGTATCGACCTCGATCATCGCGTCCGATGCGTTCCTGGCAGCCCATCCCGATCAGGCCAAGGCCTTCGTAGCGGCGAGCCTCAAGGGCTGGTATGCCGCCATCAAGGATCCCGCCGCGGCCACCGCCGCCATGAAGGAGATGTTTCCCGATTCCAGCGAAAAGCTCGCCGACGGGCAGATCGACGCCACCAAGACGCTGATGTGCGTCAATCGCGCCAAGTTCGTCGGCAAGGCGACCCCGGCGCAGTGGGACGATACGGTGAAGATCCTGTCCAAGATCGGCATCCTGCCCACGGATACGCCGGCCACGGCCTATTACAGCTACGACTACCTGCCGCCGGAGTCCGAACTCCTGCAGTGCCCGCTCTGACGTGATGCACCCATTCCAGCGGATATGCGGATGACGATGATGGCCAGCAACGACCGGGGGCCGGCGACGCGCGGCGTGAGGTTGCAGATCGACCGGGTCAGCAAGGTTTTCGGCGAGGACGGCGACAAGCCCTTCGAGGCCTTGCGGCCGACCTCCGTCGATATCAGGCCTGGCGAGTTCGTCTCGGTCGTCGGCCCCAGCGGCTGCGGCAAGAGTACGCTCATGCTGATGGTGGCCGGCCTGCTCGAGGCATCTGGCGGTGCTGTCTATGTCGACGGAAAGGCACTGGCAGGGCCGCTCACCGATGTCGGAATCGCCTTCCAGGACCATCTCCTGCTGGATTTCCGGACCGCCGTCGACAACGTCCTGCTGCAGGGCGTCATCCGCAAGCTGCCGCTGGCGCCGATCCGCCAGCGCACCGCGGAACTGTTCGAACGGCTTGGATTGACCAGGGCCGCCGATCGCTACCCCAGCCAGATGTCGGGCGGCATGCGCCAGCGCGTGTCCCTCGCCCGCGCCTTGGTGCTGCGGCCTCCCATATTGCTGATGGACGAGCCCTTCGGCGCCCTGGATGCCCTCACCCGGCTGCAGGTACGCTATGATCTCGAACAGTTGTGGATGAGCGAGCGGCCCACCGTGCTCTTCATCACCCACAGCGTCGAGGAGGCCGTGGGCCTCTCCGACCGTGTGCTGGTGATGTCGCCGTCGCCGGGCCGCGTCGTCGAGGAACTGCGGATCGACCTGCCGCGCCCCCGGCCGCTGGCTCTGGGCGAGGATCCGGCGCTGGCGGAGTATGCGAGCCGGATCTACGACCACTTCGCCCGCCTTGGCGTTATCCATCGCGAAATGGCTGGAGCGCACTCCTGAGGGAGGGCGAACGGCGACCCCTTCGCGCATGAGCGGCGAGGTGATCTTTTTGCGGATTGTGTGGTAGATTTTTCACATTTTGGCGTGATATAAAATTCATCGTGAGAAGTGACGTATGCTGGCGGAACCAATGAGGAAGACGGGCGTGTTTCGGAGGGGCCGGCATGGCTGAAGTCGAGGTCATCTGTGTCGGCGCCGCGAAATTCGACCTGAATGCCGTGGTCGACGACTATCCCGGCGATGACGAGCGGGTTCTTGCACAAGCTCTTGTGAACGGCGTTGGCGGCCCGGCCATTACGGCCGCTGTCGCCATTGCGCGGCTCGGCGTCCCCGTGGGATTTTGCGGTGTCGTCGGTCGCGATGCCGTGGGCGACTACATCATGGGGCGGCTCGAGGAAGAGGGCGTCTCGCGCCAATGGGTGGAGCGGCGCGCCGATATCGCCACGAGCGGCAGCATGAACATAATCACCCGGCGCAAGGCGACCCGCGCAATCATCACGGTTCCTGCCTGGGCGCCCGATCCCGCCACTGTCGCCACACTGAGGGCGCCGTGGCTGCATTTCGACGATGTCGGCTTCGGCAGTTCGACCGCGCTGCGTAAGGCGGCTCCGGAAGGAGTTCGCTTCAGCATCGATGGCGGCAATGTCATTGCCGGCCTCGATCTCGACGGCATTCATCTTTACGCGCCGACGATCACGCGGCTCGCCATCGAGGCCGGCTCCCCGGCCACCGATCCCAGAACCTTGATGCAGGGCGCCATGGGGCAGGGCGCCCGTGCCGTCGTGGCCACCGACGGCCGCAGCGGCTCCTATGTGCTGGAGGACGATGCCTTTACCCACGTGCCGGGCTTCGATGTGGAGGTCGTCTCCACGCTGGGTGCGGGGGATGTGTTCCACGGCGCCTTGCTGGCGGGGCTGTGCCTCGGCCAATCCCTGACCGAGGCGACGCGTTGGGCGAATGCCTGCGCGGCCCTGTCATGCCGGGCCATCGACGGCCAGTCGATGGTGCCGCGCCGGCCCGAACTGCAAACATTCCTGGCGAGCCACTGAAGCCGCCTTCAACCCCTTCCACTCGAATCCTCAGATTTCTTTGAACCCAGGAGACCCGTTCGTGTCCACAGCCTCTTCCAAAGCGTCCCCGATCGCTCCCTTGATGAAGGACGGCAGCATGACCATGGTGGCGCTCGACCAGCGCGGCTCGCTCCGGACGATCATTGCCAATGGCCGCGACGAAAGCGAGATTACCGATCAGGATCTCATCGACTTCAAAGCCGCGGGCGCCGAGGTTCTCGCGCCGCTTGCCTCTGCCGTATTGCTCGACAGTGTGCTGGGCCGCAAGGCCATCGGCCTACTGCCTGCCGGCGTGCCGCTGATCCTTTCGGCGGACAAGTTCGAGCAGAAGCCGGGAGGGCCGGTGGACAAGGCGGATCTCGACCCGGCCGTGACACCGGCGCTTATCGAGGAACTGAATCCGGCCGCATTGAAGCTGCTGGTGATCTGGAACCAGGGCTCCGGCGTGGAGTTCCGCCGCGACCTCGTCGGACGGTTCGTCGAGCTTGCCCGTGCGACGGGGCGTATCGCGCTGGTCGAAGGCATCGTGCGCAACGACAGGGGCGGGCGCTTCACGGACGCCAATGAGTTCGGCGAGGCCGTGCTGGAAGCTGCGCAGGAACTCGTCGCCCCCGGGCCGGATGTCTATAAATCCGAGGTGCCCGGCTACCTGCCCGGGCAGTTCGAGGCCGTCGGCGGCTTCTCCCGGCGTCTGACGGAAGCCCTATCCCAACCCTGGATCGTGCTGTCCAACGGCGTCGTGCCCGCCGATTTTGCCAAAGCCGTGCAATTGTGCTGTGAAGGCGGTGCAAGCGGCTTCCTGGCGGGACGCGCGATCTGGTCCGATGCCGCCTCGCGTCCGGATCCAGCCGGTGAAATGCGCAGGGAATCGCTGCCGCGGCTGCGCGAGCTTGTCGAGATCGTTCGTACCGCCCGGGCAAACCGCTGAAATCCGCCTCCACCACACGGGTCATGGCCTTGAATCCGATACGCCAGCGCAGGGAACGCATCAAAGCCGCGATCACCGAGCAGGGTTTCTGCACGATCAGCGAGCTTGCGTCCCTGTTATCGGTTTCGGAAATGACCGTGCGCCGCGACATCGCGGTGCTGGAGGAAACGGAGGGCCTGCTGCGCAGCGTCCATGGCGGCGTGAGCACCATACCCGCGCAGCAACTGGCGGGCAGTGACTACAGGCTGCGCAGCCGGAGCCGCTCGGTCGTGAAGGAAGCCATCGCCCTTCGGGCGCTCGACTTCCTGCCGGCCCAGGGAGCGATCGCCATCGATGCGGGCACGACGGCTTTCGAGTTCGCACGGGCCCTGCCCGAGGAGCGCCCCTTCAAGATCGTGACGCATTCCGTACCGGTCCTGAACATTTTCATGGGGCGGGAGGAATGCGAGATAACCGCTCTCGGCGGCACGCTTCAGCATTCCTCGCAGTCCTTTGTCGGCGCCAGTACGATCTCGGCCATCGCGGACATCCATGTTCGTCGCTATTTCATGGGAGCCAGCGGGATCAATGCCCGCGGCGCCTTCTGCGCCAATGACTTCGAAGCGGTGGTCAAGCGAGCGCTGATCTCGGCGGCGGACGAAGTGATCTTGCTCATCGATTCGAGCAAATTGTCGTCGGCCGCCATGGTCCGCATCTGCTCGCTAGACGCCATCTCGGTAGTCGTGGTCGACGATGGCATCGCAGCCGATTGGCAGGCGCGACTGGTGCAATCCGGAATGCAGGTCGTTGTCGCTCCGGTATTGTCCACACGCGAATTGTGAGGCGAACGCTCCGAAAGGCGGACGCGTTCCCAGGCGCGGAGATGGGTGGCGTTCCTGATCGATATCGACAACCACCACCTCGACAATCGAGACGACCCTTGGCATCGCAAGCCTCCGACTCGAAATCCGCGCTCTCACCGGCCCGGGCCCGTATCAGCTCGACCAGCCAGCGATGCCAGAGCACTTTGCCTTTCGTCCCTGCCGCGATGCCGCAGGCGAAAAGGCAGGCCGCCGCTCCATCGATCGCCCCATTGCTGCGGCCAGCCACTTTATGAAGCGCATCCAGTACCTCTGTTCTCTATTTGTTCAAAATCGATGAAGGGTCGAGCGCACTGAAGGCAGGCGGCCCGGCGAGTGTCTGCCAAATGTGGGAGGCTATGCAAAAGTCATCCGCGAAAGTAAGTGTGTCGCGTCAACTCGGATTTTTCCGCGAAATTTAGCGAGATGCACATCGCTATGGACAGACTCGCAGGGGATTTCGGCCGTCACGCTTTCGGTGAAGGCCCCGCTGGCTATCATCGAGCACGGCCTGCATACCCTGAATGGGTGTACGACACCCTGACCTCGCGATGCGGCTTGCGCCGCAATGCTGCGGTTTTGGAGATCGGGGCGGGCACCGGCATCGCAACGCAGAGGCTGCTCGCATTCGGTGCTGATCCGTTGGTGGCCATCGAGCCGGACCAGCGCCTTGCCGATTTTCTGCGCGCCACCAATCCCGTCAAGGCTTTGACCGTCATGGTGTCCTCATTCGAGGGCGCGATGCTGGAAAAGAAAACCTTCGACCTGGGCGTGTGCGCCACGGCCTTTCATTGGCTCGACGAAGACGCGGCTCTCCTGAAGGTCGCCAGTTCGCTTCGCCCCGGAGGCTGGTGGGCGGCGCTATGGAATGTGTTCGGTGACGACAGCCGACCCGATCCGTTTCACGAAGCGACCAAGGAACTGCTCGCGGCTCCCGCCAGTCCTTCGGCCGGGGAAACAGGCATCCCCTTCGCCTTGGATTCAATGGCTCGATTGGCGGCGCTTGAACGCTGCGGTGCGTTTGACCTCATGGAAACCAAAGCGAGCCAATGGTCCTTGGTTCTCGATGCAGAGCAAACAGTCGCGTTGTATGCCACCTACTCAAACGTGAACGCCCGCCCCGACCGCAAGGCGGTGCTGGCGGAGATAGGCCGCATTGCCCGAGAGGATTTCGGGAATCGGGTCGTCCGGAACATGACGACAAGTCTGTATATCGCCCGCCGGCGGATTGACGAAAGCTAGGAGCGGCGTCGCGCGATCGCTGAATTCTTGACGTTGCGCCTATTCGTTAAAGGGGGCGAATGCCAGCGAGATTCCGATAATATGAATTATGGAATTATAATTAGCCGGCTAATTAATGAATATTCTGCCTGGCTCGCTGTTTCCTCTTATTGGCAAACGCGAAGCGGAAAAAATCTGCTGGCAGGGTTCGCCAGGCAGGCGCGATGGCGAACCAACAATGTCCGTCCCGCAGGCGTATAGATGGAGATACCCCTACGTCACCTCCAACGGCCGCGGCGGGCTCGATCACTCGAGCCCGGGCAGGAAGAGTTCCGCAGGCTCGAGCCGGCGCAGCCCTATGCCTTGCTGAAAAGCGTCTTCCAGCAGCCGTTCGATAGCGACCAGATTCCGCCTCAGGCCGTACTGCCACTTCGGGTCGCCGGCTACCGGGCTCCTCGACATGGCGGCCGTGAACAGCTTCTCCAAGCTTCGGGCCGCGGGTTGGGTATCGAGGGCTCCTCGCCGGATGGCCACGGTATGCATCAGTGGAAAAATGCCCGTGGACGCGAAGGAGGCTTCCTCCAGCCCATCCGAATTCTCCAGCAGACGGGTAACGGGAAGCGTGGCTGAGGTCGGTGGGTCGGCGGCGATGATCGCATCGATCTCACCGCTTGACAGCAAGCTCGCCAATGATCGATCCGAGTGGCTGACAGCAAAGCCGCGCGGATCCGGGACGGGTGCCACATTCTCCCTTGGAGGGCTGTCGAGGCCTCCTGCCACCCACTCGATCGCCTGGAGGTCGACGGCAAATTCCCGGGCGAGGATGCCGCGCGCGACAATTCCCGCCGTCTGGTGCCAATCCGTGACGCCCACTCGGCGGCCATGAAGATCGGTCGGATGCCTGATCGAGCCATCGGCGCGCACGTGGATCGCACCATGGCGAAAGCTGCGCCACGGGAATACGGGAATGGCGGTCAACGCGTCCTGTCCGGCCGCCTTGAGAGCGATGTAGCGGCCAAGCGGCATCTCCGCCGCATCCCAGAGCCCCTTGCCCAGAAAGCCCTGCCTGACCTCATCGAAGGGGGCGAAGATGACATCCAGGTTGAAGCCTTCGATTGGCGGCGTGCCTAGCGCCGCGGTGTGCGGGCGCTCGACAAGCGCGATTTCAAACGATGGAGTTCGCATGTGTAAATTCTCGCATGAGGTTCTTGCTGCCGATCGACGGAGCCGGATCAGTTGGCGAGCCAGGTGTCGTAGAGAATCTCGTTCGGTCCTCCCGATCCTCCCGGCCCGTACAGGGCGTTTCGCACACGGGGCGATTGTGACCAGAGCGCTACGGCGTTGAACACGGGAATGGCGTAGCCCTCGTCGAGAATGATCTTCTGCACCTTGTCGGTAAGCTGGCGCCGCTTGGAAACATCCGTCGTGGAGCGTTGCTCATCGAGAAGCGCGTCTATCTGGTTGTCCGCCGTCAAGCGGAAGCGGTTCAGCGTCTTGGTGGAGTACACCGCGCGCAGGACGTCGGCGTCGGCAAGATACCAGGTCCATCGATGGAGATCGTAATTGCCGGCCAGCAGCGCTTCGTCGAAGGCGCCACCCGTGAGGGGGCGCAGCTTCAGGTCAATGCCGATGTCGCGAACCTGCTGCTGGACGACCTCGATGAAGGCCTGGTTGATCGAACCGGCGCGATAGGAGGCGGTGACGACGAGGGGCGTGCCGTCCTTGACGCGAATGCCGTCCGAACCTTCCTTCCAGCCGTCCTCCTCGAGCAGCTTTCGCGACGCGTCGGGATCGTAGGCGAGATCGGCCGACTGGTCGAGATAGTTCGGAGCCTGAGGCGTGAGGAGGCCGGAAGCCGCCGGCTGATATCCGTTGAAGGCGATATCCGCGACTTCCTTCCTGTCGATGCCCTGCCGGAGCGCGAGGCGAACGGCCCGATCTCCCAGGATCGGGCGCGAGACGTTGATCACGAGATTGACCGCCATGCCGAGCGAATTAACGCCAATCACCGGGTAGCCTGCCTGTTTCAAGGCATCGGCGTCCTGCACGGACACGTTCTGGATGATGTCGGCCTGCTGGCTCTTCAGCGCGCCCGTCCGGACGCTCGCCTCGGGCACCATCTTGTAGACGATCTTGTCGAGATAAGCGGGGCCGTCATGGGTGCGCAGCCGTGAAGGCCAATTGTAGTCGGGTCGACGGGAAAGGACGGTCTCCTCGTTGTAGACGATCTTCTCCATCACGAAGGGGCCGGAACCGATCACGCCTCCGGAGCACCTGGCGTCCGGCGTCTTGTCGAGGGTAGCCCGGGCGACAATGCCGAGTTCGGCGGTGGACGTCGCCTGCAGGAAAGGCACGTTGGGCTGGTCGAAGTCGATCTCGACGGTCAGCGGGTCGAGCACCTTGATCGCGCCGATGCCCTTGAGATAGGCGCCCCCCGCCGCTCCCGAGATCGCGGACAGCTTCTCGAAATTGTCCTTGACCAATTGGGCGTCGAGCTTCGTCCCATCACTGAAGCTCACATCGGGCCGCAGCTTGAACGTGTAGCGCGTGGCGTTCGAATTCACGTCCCAGGAGGTCGCCAGCCAGGGCGCGATCTCGGTAGGCCGGTCATAGCTTTGCTCGGTCAGGGAATCGACGAGTTGCCGCCCTTCGTTGGAGCCATAGCCATAGTTGCTCTGCTGCGGGTCGATGCACTCTTCCTGGCGGGCAAGCGCCACGACGAGCGTGCCTCCCCTTCGCGGCTGATCCTGTGCCACCGAGGCAGCGCTATATCCAAGCGCGGCAGACAGGGCCAGGGCCGAAAGCCCGGCTTGCAGGCGAGATCGCCACTTTGGTGCTGGTGGGTTCGGCGTCATATCGATCAATTCCCTTCAGCCAGGCCGTACCGGCGAATGCTAAAATCAATAGTTGACTTATTTTATAGAGAAACTAGAGTCAATGTCACAAGCCCTAAAACTGCCTTTTAAATCAACATATTCCGGGGGCAGCCTTTGCTGCCGTTGACCATGATTTTCTACTCCGCACGGCGCTTTGCCCATGCCATTCTCGTGCTCTGGGCCACCTTCACCGCAACATTCTTCCTGCTCTATGTGCTTCCGGGCGACAGGGCGCTGAGCAAGCTCGGGGCGGACTCGGGCGGCGGCGCCGTGAGCCTGGAGCAACTGGCAAAGCTGCGCCATGAGATGGGTCTCGACCAGCCCGTGCTCATCCAATATCTGAGCGCCCTCTGGAGAGCCCTGCACGGCGATTTCGGTGTCTCGGGCCAGACGGGTGGCGATGCGCTCCAAATGTTTGCCACGGGGGTCCCCGAGACGCTGAAGCTGGCTCTCTGCGCCCTGGCGCTCGGCCTTGTGCTCGGCATCGGATGGGCTTTGCTCACCGTGTACCTGCGGGCTCCGGCCGCAAGGAGCTTCTTCACGGCCGCGCCGGTGCTCGGGGTGTCGGTGCCCCCCTTCTGGGTTGGCTTGATCCTGCTGCAGATTTTTTCATTCGAGCTGAACCTGCTCCCCGCCATCGGCAATGCCGGCCTGGCCAGCCTGATCCTCCCCGCAACCGTCCTCGCCATCCCCAAGGCCGCCCTGGTCGCGCAGATCCTGACGCGGAGCCTCGAGGCCGCCCTGGCCGCGCCCTATGTCGAGACGGCACGCTCGCGTGGCGCCGGCCGCACCCGAATCATCCTTGGTCATGCCTTCCGTAATTCCATCATTCCCGTCATCACGGCGCTGGGCATGGCCGTTGGCCAGTTGATCGCCGGCTCCGTCGTCGTGGAAACCGTATTTTCCCGCTCGGGGATCGGCCTGATCACTGTGAAGGCGGTGACCTACCAGGATACGCCCGTGGTGCTCGTCGCGGTGGTCTTTGCCGCCACGGTTTTCGTCACCGTCAACTTCATCGTGGACCTTTTCTATCCGCTCATCGATCGGCGCATCGATATCGGCGTTCGGCGTGCGCCTGCGACGGGGGCCTGATCGATGAGCGAGATCTCCTATCCACATCCTGCCAGGACGGGCCTGTCGCGACTGGGCATCAGGCTGTCTTCCTGGGGCACGCTGCTCAAGCGCGAGCCCACGTTGCTGCTGGCGATTTCTGTCTTGGCCATCGTTCTTCTCGCGGCGCTGTTTCCCCAGCTGTTCACCTCGTTCAATCCCCTGCGAGGCTCCGGCGCCGCCCGCTTGCTGCCCCCCAGCGCCGCCCATTGGTTCGGTACCGACCAGCTCGGCCGCGACCTCTATGCGCGTGTCGTCTACGGCACGGGGGAGTCCGTTAAGGCGATCGTCATCGCCGTGGTCGTGGGGCTTTTCCTCGGCTCGTCCATCGGCCTCGTCTCAGGCTTCCTCGGCCGTTGGGTGGATGACATCCTCATGCGCCTGATGGACGTGCTCCTCGCCGTTCCCACACTCCTCATCTCGCTCGCCATCATCAACGCTCTCGGGTTCGGCACCCTGAACATCGCCATCGCGGTGGGAATCGGCAGCGTCGCGAGCTTCGCGCGGGTGATGCGCTCGGAGGTCCTGAAGGTTCGCCAGATGCCCTATGTGGAAGCCGCCACTTTTGCAGGAATTGGCCCGCTCCGCACGCTCGCCCGCCACGTCCTTCCCAATGCGCTCGGACCCGTCCTCGTGCTCGCGACCCTCGAACTCGGCATGGCCATCCTGAGCGTGTCGGCGCTCAGCTTTCTCGGCTTCGGGGCCCCGCCGCCGGCACCCGAATGGGGGCTTCTCGTCGCCGGCGGACGCGACTACATGGCCTCCGCCTGGTGGCTGACGACCCTGCCCGGCCTCGTGATCGCGTTCGCCGTGCTCTCCGCCAACCGGTTGGCGCGCGCCCTCGATCGCCATCGCGGCGGCAGTTTCTGAGGCGCCGCGATGACAGACGTGAACCCTATCCTGGCCCTCACCGATCTCGCGATCTCCTACCAGGGCCGCGGCCGGACGACCAAGGCGGTCGAGGGCGTGACTCTAAGCGTCAACCGAGGCGAGATCGTCGCTCTTGTCGGGGAGTCGGGCTCGGGCAAGAGCACGATTGCCCACGCGATCATGGGAATGCTCCCGCCCACCGCAGGCATCCGTGCGGGGGCCATTCAATTCGACGGCAGGACCATAACCGGCCTGTCCGAATCCGAATACCGCCGGCTGCGCGGACGCCGGCTGGGATGGATACCCCAGGACCCCATGGTGGCTCTGAACCCGTCACAGCGCGTGGGCCGCCAGGTCGCCGAGCCGCTTCTCATCCATGGCCTGGCCTCGAAGACGGAGGCGCGCGCGAGAGCCGTGGACGCCCTCGACCGGGCCGGCCTCAGCCGCCCGGCACTGCGCGCCACGCAATTTCCACACGAGCTCTCGGGCGGGATGCGCCAGCGTGCGCTCATCGCGGGCGCGCTGATCTGTGGGCCGGACCTGCTGATTGCCGATGAGCCGACCACGGCGCTCGATGTCACCGTGCAAAAGCGCATACTCGACGATATCGCCGCTCTCGTGGCTGCCTCCGGCACCGCCGTCCTTCTCATCACGCACGACCTCGGCGTGGCCGCGGACCGGGCGGACCGGATCATCGTTCTCCGGCAGGGCCGCATCGTGGAGGAAGGGCCGACCTCCCAGGTACTCGCCAATCCGAGGCAAGCCTACACGCGCCTGCTGATCGACAGCGCCCCGGGCCTTTCGCCAAGGGCCCATCTTCACAAGCGGCGTGGAGGCTGGCGCGACGATAGCGTTACGTCGCTCCACGCCGGCGCCGTTACCATCGCCTCCGTCGAGAACGTCAGCAAGGACTACGTCGTCACCGACGCGAAGGGACGCCGCGAGACGTTTCGCGCCGTCGACGCCATCTCCCTTGCCGTCTCGCAGGGCGAAACGCTCGGGCTTGTCGGTGAGTCCGGATCGGGCAAATCCACGCTCCTGCGAATGTTCCTCGGCCTCGTCAAGCCCACGGCGGGAGCCGCGTTGTACGAAGGTCGCCGGCTCGACCAGTTGAGCGCCGCTGAGGAGAGGAGCCGGCGGCAGCGGGTACAGCCGGTCTACCAGAACCCCTATTCGTCCCTCAATCCAAGGATGACGATCGCCGAGATCGTCGGCGAACACCTCGCCGGCTTCCGGCTGGGAGACCGCCGCGGGCAGCAGCGGCGCGTGATGGAACTGCTCGATCAAGTCGGCTTGCCGCAGGCGTTCCACGATCGCTTTCCGGTGGAGCTTTCCGGAGGGCAGCGCCAGCGTGTGGCCATCGCCAGGGCGCTGGCTCCCGAACCGCGCCTTCTCCTCTGCGACGAGCCGGTTTCCGCGCTGGATGTCTCTATCCAGGCGCAGATACTGGAACTCCTTGCGGAGTTACAGCGCCGCCACGGTCTTGCCTATCTGTTCGTTTCGCATGACCTGGCGGTCGTCCGGCAGGTCTCGGATCGTGTCGCTGTCATGCGGGAGGGCAAGCTGGTCGAAATCGGCCCGGCCGACGCGGTCTTCCGCGCACCGCAGCATCCCTACACCCAATTGCTGCTCGACTCGATTCCCGGCCGGAGACTGGCGGCCGCATCATGAGCCTTCCGATCACACTCGACGAAGCCATGGCGCAGATCCGGCGCCAGGCTCGCGACGACGCCGGTACCGCAGTCGTTCTGGCCGAGCGCCACGCGGCCGGCTTCCTGGCGCGGGAGCTGGATCTGCCTCCAGCGACCTACGCCGTATCACCGGACGGCAAACGCTTGTTCGCGGGATGGCGTGGGGAGCAACGGATACTCGTCACCGGTCCTCGAACGGTACAGGGCGATGGCTCGATCCGCGTCGTGGAGGCCCAAGCCGCCCTGGAGGCGGTCGAGCCCGTGGAGACCGATTTCGGCCTTCCGGGTGCCGAGGAAGGCACGCTGACAAGCCTCTTTTCAAGCTATGCGGCGCCGGCGATCCATATCCCCGCATCCGAGCAGCCCAGGGCCCTGGAGCATTATCGTCTGATCCGGGAGGCCTTCCAGCTTGCCGTGATACTCGGCATCCTCGACGCCTTCCTCGATCAGGCCCTCGCGTTCCTGAGAGCCCGTGCCAAGCCGTGGTACGGTGCCGGCATCGCTCATGCCACCGACGATCCGCACGTGCTTCGCAGTCTCGGCGTCCTGATCGCGCGCAAGAACGCCCTCGATGCGCTTGCCGCGGGTGGCCTCCAGGACCTGAACGAATCCCTTTTATCCGATCCGGCGGGTGCCGGAGCGCCGCAGATCGATATCGCCCGCAACTACGGCCAGCGATTGGCCCGGGAAGTCATCAGCGAGGGAATCGGCCTGCTCGGCGCGAGCTCGGCCAGCGGGCGGCACGGCTTCGATCGCTATTGGCGCTCGGCCGCGGCCCACGCCATGCGGTACAGGCCGACCCGGTCCTGCGCGGCCCTCGGCGAGGATTTCATCAACACCAAGGGGAACGCGCCGTGAGCGCCAGGCAGTTGCACATCAACCTCAATATCCTTCCATCGGGATCGCATCCTGCCTCCTGGCGCGCGCCGGGCGGCAATCCAGCCGCCTTCATCGATGTCGCCCACTACCAGGAAGTCGCGCGCATCGCCGAACGCGGGCTCCTCGATGCGGTCTTCCTCGCCGACGCCCTAAATGCCGCGCCCGATCCGACCTTCGGACCGACCTGGGCGCTCGACCCGGTGGTGCTGGTCTCCAGCATGGCCGCGGTGACCAGCAATATCGGTTTCATCGCGACGTCTTCGACGACGTTCAACCAGCCTTATAACGTCGCTCGCGCGTTCGCCTCCCTTGACCACGCCAGCAAGGGCCGGGTGGGCTGGAACGTGGTCACCACCTATGACCAGCGCGCCGCGGGCAATTTCGGCCTTTCGGGCCTGCCGGATCACGAGGATCGCTATGGCAGGGCGGCCGAGTTTGTCGAGGTCGTGCTGGCTCTGTGGGATAGCTGGGAAGACGGCGCCTTCCTGGCCGACCGCGACAGCGGCCGCTTCGCCGATGCGGCAGGCATTCATCGCATCGATCACGTGGGCAAGCATTTCTCGGTCGCCGGACCCCTGCAACTGCCGCGCACGCCGCAAGGACGGCCGCTGCTGGTTCAGGCCGGGAGCTCGGAGCAAGGCAGGGACTTGGCCGCTCGCTACGCGGAGGCTGTCTTCAGCGTTCAGCAGGTCGTCGAGGAAGCGCGTTCCTACTATGTCGATATCAAGGAACGAGCCCGCCGGCTGAACCGGGATCCCGACGCGATCTCCATCCTGCCGGGCCTGTCGCTGACGATCGGAGGCACCGAGGGCGAAGCCCTGGCACGCAAGCGCGAGCTGGATGCCATTGCCGAGGAGACGGCCCTGAAGCGCTTTGCAGGCAGGCTCAACGTCGACGTGAGGGAACTGGACTACGACAAGCCGGTTCCGGAACGCCTGCTCGGCCGCATCGACGCCGCCACGGGATCGCGCGGCTTCATCGAGGCGACCGTGGCCGTCGCCCGGGATCGCAGCCTGACCGTCCGGCAGATCATCGCACGCGGCGGTGGCGGGCACCGCCTGATCGCGGGCACCCCCGAGCAGATCGCGGACTTCATCGAGGAGTGGTTCACGACCGGCGCCGCGGACGGCTTCAACATCATGTGCGATGTCTTTCCCGAAGGCCTCATCGCCTTCGTCGACCAGGTCATCCCGGTGCTGCAGCGCCGCGGCCTGTTCCGCACGGCCTATGAAGAGAGCACGCTTCGGGAGCGCTACGGGCAGGCCTGGCCGACCACGCGGCACCACGCCGAAAGGGCGGCCAGTTGATGACCGCGCATGTCAGTCCGGCGCGGGGGGCCGCCCTTCTCGACTCCGCCGAGAACGCGCTTGCGGCGGCACGCGTCCTGGCCGGGCATTGGCGTGCGGTCGGTGCCTCGATCGATGCCGAGCGGAGGGTGCCTCGCCGCGAGCTCGCCGCGCTGGAGCTGTCGGGACTGCTCTCGATCACCGTGCCGGTGGCGTTCGGCGGTCCCGACCTCGGCATGGCGACGCTGATCGAGGTCTTTCTCATCCTGGCAACCGCCGATACGGCCCTGGCGCAGGTGCCGCAGAACCATTTCGATTTTGTCGATACGCTCCTCGTCGCGCAGCCGGAAACCAGGGCGTTCTTCTACGCCGAGGTTCTCGCCGGCGCTCGCTTCGGAAACGCCCTCGCCGAGCCCAATCGAGCCTCCCGCTCCGACCTCAAGACGACGATCGCGGAGATCGCCGGCGATTACATCGTCGATGGAACGAAGATATTCTCAACCGGAGCGCTGACCGCGAAATGGGTGCCGGTGCACGCCCTGCACGCGGACGGTCGCGTCCGCACCGCCTACATCGCCAACGGCAGTCCCGGCATGGAGATCAGGGAGGATTGGGACGCCTTCGGCCAAAGGGCGACGTTCAGCGGGACGACGGTGCTCAATCAGGTCAGGGTACCCGGCCGGAATGTGGTCGACCGCTCGCTGGGCGATCCCGGCCTCATCGCCGCGCAGCATGCCGGCAACCAGCTCATTCACGCCGCGATCGAGGCCGGTTCGGCCCTCGGCGCGGTCGAGGCGGCCGTCACGTGGCTCACGCAGAACGATGCCGCAGCCAGCGTGCAAACGGCCGCTGTCGGCGAACTCCTGGTCGAGATCGAGGCCGCCAAGGCTTCCGTCAGACGCGCGGCACGCATGGTCGATCAGGCGCTGGCCCATCCAAGCTGCGACATGGCGCTGGCCGCCTCGATCGCCGTCGATGAGGCCAAGAGCCTTGCCTACGAGACCGGGCCTCAGGCCTCTTCGGCGCTGACCGATCTGCTGCCTGCGGAAGCCGCAACGCGGAGCCTGCGCTTCGACCGGTTCTGGCGCAACACGCGAACGCACTCCATGCATGATCCCGTGCGCTGGAGGCAGGCCTTCGTCGGCGATTTTCATCTCAATGGCCGCCCTTCGGCCGATCTGAGGGCGCGATTGAAGCTTTCCGATCTTCCCTCTTCACAGGAATGAGCGAACCATGAGCACGACGAACTGGCCCATCATCGACGTCCACGCCCATATTCGCCCGAAGGGCTGGAAGCCGCGCCTGCCCTCCTATGCCAGCGCGCACGATCGCGCGGTAGCCGCCGATCGCGCCGCCAAGATCACCGATGTCGACCTGCTGGTTGAGGAAAGCGTGGAAGGCGACGTCGCGCTCCGGTTGCTCAGCGCCACCATCGAGGGCTTCTTCGGCATCGAGGGGCCGACGGACGGGAGCGAGATCGCCCGGGTCAACGACTTCCTCGCCGAAACCGTCTCGGCCCATCCCGCTCGCCTCGCCGCACTGGCGACGGTCGATGCCTTTGCAGGCGACAGTGCGGCCCGGGAAGCCGAGAGAGCCATCCTGGAACTCGGCCATGCCGGCATCGTCATCGATTCCGCTCGCGACGGCCTTTTCATCGGCGACAAGCGCGTACGTCCCACGCTCGAAGTGGCCGCTGCGCTCAAGGTGCCCGTGCTGGTCCACCCAGTCGCTGCCCCGATCGCCGGCGCGCTGACCCGTGCGGCCGGCGTGCCCGGCAACAGCTTCGGCCGGGGGCTGGTCAACGGAACCGCCTTCCTGTCCGTGCTGCATGCGGGCATTCTCGAGGAACTGCCGGACTTGAACCTGATCTTCACGGCCATCGGCGCGGGTGCGCTCGTGCTGGCCGCGGCAGAGACGGAGCAATACAGCGCCCGGGCGCGCCAGGACCCCGATCGCCGCCCCAATATCTACTTCGACCTCATGGGCGTCGAACCGGCCGTGATCCGCTATCTAGTCGAGCTCGTCGGCGCGGATCGTGTCCTGGTCGGCAGTGACTGGCCGATCTGGGCGCCCGTTTCGCGCGCGGTCCTTCAGGATGCCTTCGCGAGGGCCGGCCTCTCCGATGAAGATCAGGCACGCATCGCAAGCGGAAATGCCCGTCGTTTGCTGGATCGGCGCGCGGCCGGCCAAGCCCGGGCCGCCGAGTAGCGACGATGCCTGCTTCCTCGCTGTCCTCCGTCGTCGAACTCGACCCTACCCTGCCGCGATTGCCGGAGAGGTCGGCGCTTCTCGACGAGATCCCGGCCTTCGCCGCCCATATCGCCGAGGGTGCGGCACGCCGCGAGGCCGAACGCGAACTGCCGTTCGACGCCTTTCGACGCTTTCGCCGGACGCGGCTGGGAGCGCTGCGGCTGCCCGGAGATTGGGGCGGTCCGGGCGGTTCGGTCGAAGACGTCGTCGAATTGGTCGCGACACTCGCGGCCTCGGACTCGAATGTCGCCCACGCATTGCGTCCGCACTTCAATTTCGTCGAATTGCTGATCGTAAACGGCAATCGTGCCTCGCCATGGTCGCGGGCGGTCGCGCGCGGCGACCTTTTCGGCAGCGCGAGCACGGAAGTCGGCACACCGCGTCCCGGCATCATCACCACCCGCGTTTCCAGAACGAAGGCGGGTTTGCGTCTGAACGGGAGCAAACATTATGCGACCGGCACCGCCTACGCCGACTGGGTCAGTCTGAGCGCGCTCGATGACGATGACCGGTCCGTGCGCGTGCTCATCCCTACCGATCGCGCCGGGGTGTCGATCCTCGACAATTGGGACGGCATGGGGCAGCGGCTGACCGCGAGTGGCGGGATCGAACTCACGGACGTCGAAGTGTTCCCCGACGAGATTTCCACGCGGCCGCCGGGAAGCGACGCGGCGCGTCATGCCTCGACGTTTCGGCAATTGTTCCTGGCGGCCTGCCAGGTCGGCATCGTCCGGAATATCGTGAGGGATGCAACAGCGTATGTGCAAAGCCTGGCTCGCCCGATCGCTCACAGTCCTGCGTCTTCCGCTAGGGAAGACCTGTTCGTCCAGAATGCGGTCGGCGAGATTGCCGCCCTCTCCTATGCGGCGGACAGCATCCTGAGCCGCGCAGCTCAAGCAAGCGACCTCGCGCAGAAGGCGATCCTGGCCGGGACCGGCGACATAGACGGGGTGCTGAGCGACAATGCCGCGCAAACCGCGAAGGCGCAGATCGTGATCGGCCAGCTGGCCTTGAAGGCAGCCGAGCGGATCTTCGACATCGGCGGGGGCTCCGCCACCAGCCGATCCCTCAACTACGATCGGCATTGGCGCAACATCCGCACGCTGCTCAGCCACAACCCCACCGCCTACAAAGCCCAGGTCGTCGGAAACCTCGTTCTCAACGGAACCTCGCCACCGACCGATGGCGGCTTCTTCTGATGGACACCACGGAAGCATCATGAAAATCGAACCTTCTCGTCGCATCGTAACAGCCTGGCTCGCCGCTGCAGCCCTGGGCATCGCCTCCACCTCCGCCATGGCGCAAGAAGTCGCCAAGCCTGGCGGAACGCTCGTCATAGGCCTGAATGTCCAGTCGCAATGCCTGGATCCACAGCAGCACCAGCACGGCTACGGGTCCCGTGAAGGCCGGCAACTCGTCGATTCCCTGACGGATCAAGGCATCGAGGATTCGTCGAAGATCGTTCCCTGGCTCGCGAAATCGTGGGAAATCTCCGGCAATGCCACGCGATACGTGTTCCATTTGCGGGATGACGTAACCTTCAGCGATGGTTCCAGGCTCGATGCCCAGGTCATCAAGGACAATTTCGATGTCCTCGCGAAGATACCGGGCGCAGCCGGGGCCGAGTATCTGACCGACGTCAAGTCGATCACGGTCGATGATCCGAGCACGGTATCGATTGTTTTCCATGAGCCCAATCTGGCCTTTCTCGCGGCCGCTGCGACTTCGGAGCTCGGTATCGTCGCCCCGGCCAGCTTGAAGAAGTCGCCCGATGTCCGTTGCTATGAAGGCGTGATCGGTTCAGGTCCCTTCGTGCTCGATAGCGCCGTCTTCAACGAACAGACGGTGCTGGTCAAAAGGAAGGGCTATGACTGGGCGTCGAGCCTGAAGAAGCATCAGGGCGAAGCCTATCTCGACAAGGTTGTCTCGAAAGTCATCCCCGAGGCGAGCGTGCGCACGGGTGCTCTCACCAGCGGACAGGTCGACCTGATCGCCTTTGCCTCCTACCAGGATGCGGCCCAGCTCAAGTCGGCCGGCTTTCAAATCGTGAACGCGCCCTATGTCGGGACCGCGGCGAGCCTGTTCGTCAACATTTCCCGCCCCGTCGTCAATGACGTCGAGGTACGGCGCGCCTTGAGGGAGGGCCTGAACACGCAGGAGATCGTCCAGGCCGTACAGAACGGCTACGTCGATGCCGCAACCGGCCTGCTCACGCCCAAGACGCCGGGCTTCCTGGATCAGACCAGGCAACTGCCCTATGACCTCGACGCCGCCAAGGCGCGTCTCGACAAGGCGGGCTGGAAGGTCGGCGAGGACGGCATAAGGTCCAAGGATGGCCAGCGCCTGCAGATCACCGGCGCTTTCTTCTCCAATGCAATCAACAGATCTCTCTTCGAGGCGATTCAGCAGCAACTCGGCGATCTCGGCATCGATTTCATCGTCCGGCCCATTCCAAGCAGCGCGGAATACCTGCAAGGGCAGATCCACGGCGACTATGACGTCTATCGCTGGCACTGGTCCCTGGCCGATCCCGACGTGCTGCGTAAGGACTATTCCAGCGCCGGGATCAACCGCATACGCCTTCCGAAGGGCAATGACCTCGACCCGTTGCTGAACAGACAGGCCGGGATTACGGACCAGGCAGAGCGCCGCAAGCTCACCGATGAGGCGCAGAGGATCATCCTGGACCAAGGCTATGGCATACCTCTCTTCAATCCAGACAATCTGTGGGCATCCAGTCCAAAGGTGCGAGGAATTGCCTTCGGCCCGAGCGGCACCGGCGGTCCGCATGAAATCCTCTACGATGCGTGGCTCGCCCAATGATCGACCGGCGAATCCAATCGAGCGCGGATCACCCGCATCATCGATAAGGGCAACCCCGTAGGCTCCGCCTCGATCACGAGCGACGAGGCCGATCTGCCAGATGTATAGTTGCCGCAACACATCACAAATTATATGAGGCTACCGGCTTCCCGAAAATGCCCGGCTCCGGCCTGACGCCGAGGCCGGGGCGTTGGGAGACGGCGATATGTCCGCCCTCGATGACGACCGGGTGGCTCCTGTCGTAATGGCCCTCCAGATATTCCTGTGCGATCCACGCACCTTCAAAGCGCCGTGGCTCGACCGTCGAGGCCAATTGCACGCAAGCGGCGGCGATGATGTCGCCGCCCCAGGCGTCGTCGCAACTATGGGGCAAGGAGCGAATTGCGCACATGTCCCGTACGGCCGCCATCCTGCTCAGGCCGCCGAGGCGCGTGACCTTGAAGCCGAAGCCGTCGGCGATGCCCTCGCAGATCGCACGCAACACCGCGTTCTGGTCCTCGGTATTCTCGTCGAGATAGACGGGATGGCTGATGCGGCCCCTCAGGCTGGCGACCTCCTCCATGGTGTTGCAAGGCTGCTCGAAATTGAAGGGAATGGCTTGGCAGAGCCGATCGAGGTGCATGGTCGCGGCAACCGTCATGCCGCGATTGCCATCCACCGCGAGCCGGGCTTTGAAACCCACGGTTTCCCACACCTTGCGCACCGTCACGACGTCCTGCTCCAGGTTTCGCCCGCCGATCTTGATTTGCAGGCGAGGATAGCCCGCCTTGACCTTGTCGGCAGCGATCCGGGCTGTCTCGTCGGGATCACCGACGGTCAGGGAATAATAGGTCTGGACACGGTCCGTGAGCGCGCCGCCGAGCAGCGTCGAGACGGGGACGCCCAGATGCTGTCCGAGGAGATCCAGGAACGCTATGTCGAAGGCCGCCTTGGCATAGCCATGACCGTTCAGCCGCTCGTCCATGCGCCTTGCCAGAGCCCGGATCGAGTTCGGTTCCGCGCCGAGCAGACCGGGCGCGATCTCGGCAATCGCCGCACGCGCGCCCAACGCATGATGTGGCTGGTAGACCGGACCGATCGGACAGGTTTCGCCCCAGCCGGACAGGCCGGTGTCGGTGACGACCTCGACCAGCGTGCTGTCGAGCGACTGGACATCATCGCTCGCCATCCGATAGGTGCCGCCGCCCTTCACGGGAAGAAGAGTGCGATAGACGTTGATGGTTTGTATCCGCATGGCTGCGCTCAGTATTCGTCGTTGAGGGCTTCGACCGCCGGGATTTCACGCGAGCGGCGGGCGATGTAGTCGCGAAGTTCCTCGTCCTTGGCCTGGTCGAGCGCCGGCTCCTGATAGTCGGCCAGCATCTGCCGCGCCTGCTTGAGCGCGCGCTGGTTCATGTCTTTTCCACCCTCCGCCTTCCACTGTTCGACGGAGTTGTTGTCGAAGAGCTTGGGGATGAAGAAGGCGCGCTCGAAATTGGCCTGGGTGTGGGGATGCCCGAGATAATGGCCACCGGGCCCCACATCGCGAACCGCCGCAAGCGCTTCGTCGAAATCGCCCCACTGGATGCCCTGCGTCATGCGGTAGCCCATGGCGCAGACCTCGGCGTCGACCACGAACTTGGCCATCGAGCAGTGCATGCCCGCCTCGTTCCAGCCGGCCGAGTGCCAGATATAATTCGCACCGGAGAGAAGAACGGCCATCATGGTCATGGCGCTTTCATAGCCGGCCTGGGCATCGAAAACCTTGGCGCCCCCGAGCAGGTTCGACGTCCGCCACGGCACGTTGTAGCGCCGCGCCATCTGGCCGATCATGAAGTTCATCAGCGAGATCTCGGGCGTTCCGGCCATCGGCGCGCCGGACTGCATCGAGACGGTCGAGAGGTAGTGGCCGTATATTGCGGGGCAGCCCTTGCGGATGACCTGGGTGTAGGCCAGCGCGGAAAGCGCCTCGGCGTTGAGCTGCGCGACGGCCGCGGCGGTCGAGGCCGGCGTATTGGCCCCTCCCAGCACGAAGGGGGAGCAGAGCACCGGCTGGTTGCGGCGGCAGAAGGCCCGCATCGCGCCGAGCATGACCTGGTCCCAGACGAGGGGCGAATTGCCGTTGCAATTGCCGGTCGTCACGGCATGGGTGTCCAGGAAGTCCGGCCCGAACAGGATCTCGCACATGTCGAGCACGTCCTCGGCGTTCCTGGACGAGGTCGTCATGCCCATGAAGATCTTGTCCGAATGCTTCATGGACGAATAGGTGATGTGCAGATGCCGATGCGCGACCACGATGTCCATCGGCTCCACGATGTGATGCGCCGAAGAATGCAGTGCCGGCGACATGTGCGAGAGCTTGTGAAAGGTGCCGAGGTCCTCGATCGTCGGGAGCCGCCTGACATCGTCGAGATCGCGCACATAGGGGGCGCCCGTCATCGGCACGAAGATCGAGTTGGGCCCGCCCAGTTCGACGTTCTTGTCCGGATTGCGGGCGTAGTAGGTGATGTCGGGCGGGATCGTGCTGATCAGGTCCATGACGAGGCCGCGGTCGAGATGCACGCGCTCTCCGCGAACGTCGGCGCCGGCTCTCTTCCAATCGGCGAGGGCGATGGGATCGCGAAAGACCACGCCCACCTCCTCGAGAATGGCGAGCGAGGCCTGATGGATGCGCTCGACCTGGCCCGCGTCCATCGCCTCGACCACGGGCAGCCCCCGCTTGAGCGTCGGCAGCATGTCGATCTTGGGCGCCATCCGGATCGTGCGGCGCGCATCGCGTCCTCCCCTTCGAACCGCGCTCTCCTGAATGGTCACGATCGCCTCCGCGTGCTTTAACATTACTGCGGCTAAGGTCTTGCAGTTACAGGGACTATTGCTGCAAGCTGCGGGAATGTCCTAATGCAAAAGTCTCACGCGCGTGTTGACTTAAAAGCTGCTTTCTCCGGCCTCCAAGACAGAAGATCGGCTCAAGAATGGTCCGCCGTTACTATGATTTGCCCTCGCTCACGGCCCTGGCTGTCTTCGAGGCCTCCGCGCGGCACCTCTCGTTCAAACAGGCCGCGCGGGAGCTGAATGTCACCCCTGGGGCGGTGAGCCGCCAGATCAAGGCGATCGAGGACGAACTCGGCGTCCCCCTGTTCACGCGGCTGGGCGCCGGCGTCGCGCTGACCAGCGCCGGGGAAGATCTCTACGGCGTCTTGTCGAACAGCTTCTCGCGGGCGGCCGAGGTGGTGCGCACGATCAAGCGCGGCGATCGCTCGCGGAACGTCACCATCGCCTGCACCGACGCTTTCGCCACCATGTGGCTGGTCCCGCGCATGCGTGGCTTCTGGCAAGGTTATCCCGATATCACCGTCGACCATCTGATCTCCGACGACCCGCGGGATTTCCGCCGGGCCGAGGTGGAACTGCGCATCCGATATGGCTTCGGCTCGTGGGCGGACGAGACAGCCGAGCTTCTCTTCAACGAGACCATCTACCCGGTCTGCGGACGAGGCTTTGCCGCCAAGCACCGCGACGCCACGGCCGAGGCGCTGCCGGACCTGCCGCTCCTGCATGTCGATTGGGTCGACCCGGAATGGTCCGATTGGGATGAGGTGCTGCGCCGCTCGAACATCCCGCACGGCCCGATGAAGGGACGGCGCTACGGCAAGTTCAGTGTGGCGCTGCAGGCGGCTCAGGCCGATCAGGGCGTGGCCGTCGGGTGGCATCGGCTGGTGCGCTCCCTCGTCGACAAGGGCCGGCTCATGCGCCTGACCCAGTTGGAAGTCCCGGCGCCGGGCGGCTACTACCTCACCTGGAACGACAAGCGGGTGCTGAGCCCCGCCGCCGAGACGCTGCGAGGCTGGCTGCGCGAAGTCGCGGAGAGTGAGCGGCAGGCTTTCGCTTGAACCAACAGGTTACATTTCTCGCCCAGCCCTTTTTTGCAGCCACCAGAGCTTGGCTTTCGCACCCAGCGACATGAAGGGCTCGGGATAGAGCTTCCGCGGGGCGGGTTCCGCCAACGCATCCCGCACCATCGGCTCGTCGCTTCCCGCGGCCAGGTCGGCGATCAGCTTGCCGTAGAGCGTGCCCTTGACCGTGCCCAGTCCGTTGCAGCAGCACGCCGAGAAGAGCCCCCGCTCCATTTCACCGAACGCCGGCGTGCTGTTGAGGGACAGGCACAGATGGCCGGCCCAGCGAAACTCGGCGTCGACGCCGGGCAGCATCGGAAACCGCTCCCTGAAGGACCGGTCATGCGCGGCGCCGAAGCTCTCGACCTGGCGGCGGGACGCCTGCATCGAGGGATTGTAGGTGCAGGAATTACGCACGACGAGACGGTCCCCGAAGCGCCGCACGGTCGAGCCGAGCGGATCGGCGGGAATCAGGCCCCAGAAATCGTCGCCGCCGAGCCTCGACATTTCAGGGCCGGTGAGCCTTCGCGACATGCTGGCATACAGGAAGATATGCATCAGCTGGTGGCGGAAGAAACCGAAGCTTTCGACCTGGCCGTTCACCGTCATGATGACGCGAGGGGTTTCGATCTCGCCCTTCGGCGTGGAGAGGACGTGCGTGGCCTCGCTCCGGATCGAGACGACGGGCGAGTTCTCGAAAATCTCTGCCTTGCCGGCAAGGCCGCCGGCGACCCCGCGGATATAGGCTGCCGGCTGGATCATCACCGTACCCGGTGTGAAGGTGCCGCCGGCATAGTAGGCGGTTCCGGTCACGCGCCTCAGGTCTTCGGCGCTCAGGCTCTCGAAAGGCTCGCCCAGCCTGGCAAGATGCTCCTCGAACTCCTTGAGAACGCGCTGGCCCCGCTCGGTTGCGGCGCCATGATACTTGCCGGCTCGGACAAAATAGGGATCCAGCCCGTATTCGGCCGCAGCGCCCGCCGCGAATTCGATCGCGGCTCGGTTCATGCGGATCTGCTTGAGGTCGTGGTCCCGGCCGCCTGCGTAATTGTCGCTGGCAAGCTCGTGCGGCAGATCGATCATGAAGCCGGAATTGCGGCCGGCGGCGCCCCATCCGATGCGTTGCGCATCGAGGACGACGATGCGGCTCCCCGGTTGAAGCTGGGTCAGCCGGCGTGCCGCGGCAAGGCCGGCGAAACCACCGCCGACCACCACCCAGTCGGCCTTCGTGCTGCCTTCGAGGACACGTGGCGGCGGCGGCTCGGGCAAGAGCCCATACCAGCCGGAGCCGGCAAGATCCGCCGGCGTCCTGATCGCGGAGTGGATCGCCATCTTGCCGGCTCAATCCAGCGTTCTGGTCGCACGGGGATCCGAGATATCGGCCCAGATCGTCTTGAGCTCGGTATACTGGTCGTGGGCATGGAGGGACTTGTCGCGGCCGCCGAAACCCGACTGCTTGAAGCCGCCGAACGGGGTGGTGATGTCGCCCTCCCCGTAGCAGTTGATGGTCACCGTGCCGGCGTGGATGTCGCGCGCCATGCGATGGGCCTGGCCGAGATTGGCGGAGAATACGGAGGCGGCGAGACCATATTCGGTATCGTTGGCCACGCGGATCGCCTCGTCGGCGCTCGAAACGGCGATGATCGACAGGACGGGACCGAAGATCTCCTCACGGGCGATGGTCATGCCGGGCTTCACACCGTCGAAAATCGTCGGTTCGATGAAATAGCCCTTGCCGATCTTGCGGGCCTCGCCCCCGGCGATGACTTTTGCGCCTTCGGCCTTGCCTTTCTTGATATAGTCCATGATCGTCTGGAACTGCTCCTTCGAGACGATCGCGCCGAGCCGGTGGGCCGGATCGAGCGGGTCCCCGAGCGGCCAATCCCTGAGCTTGGCCACGATCTGCTCGACGAGCGCGTCCTTGACCTTCTGGTGCACGATCAAGCGTGAATTGGAGGAGCAGTTCTCGCCCATGTTCCAGAATACCGCCTGGGTGGCGTGCTGGGCGACGACATCGAGGCATTCGGCATCGTCCATGACGATGCAGGGGTTCTTGCCGCCGCATTCGAGCACGATGCGCTTGAGATTGCTCCGCGCCGAATATTCGAGGAACTTGCGGCCCACCGCCGTCGAGCCGGTGAAGGCGACCATGTCGATATTCGGATGCAGGCCAAGCGCCTGGCCCGTCACCTCGCCCGGACCGGGCAGGACCTGGAGCACGCCGCTCGGCAGGCCGGCCTGATGGGCGAGCTCGGCCATGCGCAGCGCCGACATGTTGGTTTGCTCGGCCGGCTTGACGATGACGCAATTGCCGGTGGCGAGCGCCGGGCCGATCTTCCAGGCCAGCATCAGGATCGGGAAGTTCCAGGGCAGCACGCAGGCCACCACGCCCAGCGGTTCGCGCACGATCATGGAAACCACGCTGTCGCCGGAGGGCGAGGTCTGGCCGTAGACCTTGTCGGCGGCCTCGGCGTGCCATTCCAGGCAATGCAGCGCCTCGGGGATGTCGATGGTCTCGACATCGTAGATCGGCTTGCCGCTCTCCAGGGTCTCGAGCACGGCCAGTTCATGGGCATTGTCCGCCAGGAGCTTGACGAAGCGCTTCATCACACGCTTGCGCTCGCTGGGGTGGGCGCGCGACCAGGTACCCGCGACGAAAGCTTGCCGCGCTTTCTCCACCGCCAGGTTCACATCGTCCCTGCCCTTTCCAGCACAGTGGGATCCGAAGCTTGGAATTCACGTGACTTGAAGTCGCGGC
>JADMIO012610667.1_pt1 | contig 48105 bp, 29 predicted proteins | sample 8958161 | NCBI WGS metagenome assembly JADMIO01 (sample SAMN16585339, study PRJNA669376) | soil metagenome | isolation source: Crop rotation soil | place: USA: Cullars Rotation, Alabama | collected 2011
CGACAACGACAAGGTGAGCGCGGCGCCCGAAGCGCCGCCGCCAGGGCAGAAGCCGTGACCGGTCTATCGCTGAAGAACCCGATCGCGATCGCGATGCTCGCGATCGCCGTCGTCGTGTTCGCCGCCGTCGTCACGCCGCGCATGGCGGTGGACACGTTCCCCGAGCTGACCCCGCCGGTGCTCGTCGTCGGAACGCTGGCCCCGGGGCTCGGGCCGAAGGACGTCGAGAAGACGCTCACCTGGCGCATCGAGAAGTACGTGAGCGCCACGCCCGGCGTCGATCACGTGCAGAGCGTCTCGCGCAACAACTTGAGCGTCGTCTTCGTTTGGCTCAAGTGGGGCGTCGATCTCAACGCGGCGCAGACGCTGGTTCAGCAGCAGACCGCCTTCGCGATGTCCGCGGTCCCCAAGTCGCTCGGCGTCCTTCCGCCGTTCGTCCTGCAGTTCGATCCCTCGAACGCCCCGGTCGTCCAAGTCGCGGTGTCGGGCGGAGGGCTCAGCGGGCCGCAGCTCTACGATTACGCCGTCAACAACATCGAGCCGCTCCTCGAAGGGATTCCCGGCGTCGCCAGCGCGTCGCTCAACGGCGGCCGGCAGCGTCAGATCAACGTGGTCGTCGATCGGATCGCAGCGGAGGCGCGCGGGATCACGTCGGGCGACATCGGTGCGGCCGTCGCGCAGTCGAACGCGCTCTTGCCGTCCGGCGTCTTCATCGCGCCCCGCTTCAACGCGAACGTGTACACGAACGCGGTCCCCGAGCGGGTGCGGACGATCGGCGACGCCATCGTGAAGCTGAAGGACGGCAAGCCCGTCACCATCAAAGACGTCGCGCGGATCGAAGACGGCGGGAGCCCCGAGACCCAAGCGGTCTCGGTCGACGGCGAGGACGCCGTCTACTTGAACGTCCTACGCGTTCCGGGCGGCAACACGCTCGAGATCGTGCGCGCGGTGAAGAACGTCGTCGCCGGACTGAAGGATCTCCCGCCGGGAATGCAGGTCCGGCCGGTGTTCGACCAGTCGACCTTCGTGCGCACGACGTACGACGGGCTGAAGCAAGAGGTCGTGCAGGCGCTCGTCCTCATCGCGCTCGTCATCCTCCTCTTCCTTCAGAGCGTGCGCGGCACACTCATCGTCGCGGTCGCCATCCCGCTTTCCTTCGCGATCACCCTGATCGTCCTCTACGCCGCGGGCCACACCTTGAACGCGTTCACCCTCGGCGGCCTGACCCTCGCCATGGGCCGCCTCGTCGATGACGCGGTCGTCGTCCTCGAGTCGATCCATCGCCAGCAGCGCCTCGGCCTCCCGATGGCCCGCGCCGCCCTCGAAGGCACGAACGCCGTCGCCGTTCCGGTGCTCGCATCGACCCTCACCACGATGGCCGTCCTCTTGCCGGTGCTCCTCCTCGCCGGCTTGGCGAAGAAGCTCTTCGCACCGCTCGCCCTCACCGTGGCCGTCGCGATGACCGCCTCCTACTTCGTCAGCGTCTGCGTCACGCCGGTCGCCTGCCGCTTCTTTCTCGGCCACGCGGAGCCGGGCGCGCTCGGGCGACGGATCGCCGCGCTCATCGATCGGATCGCCGAAGGCTACGCGCGCGCACTCCGGGGCGCGCTTCCCCATCGCTTCGCGATCATCGCCGCGTGCGCCCTCCTCACCGCCGGCGCCGGCTGGGCCGCCGAGCATTTGCCGAGCACCTTCTTTCCGGAGATCGACGAGTCGATGGAGCGCGTCTACGTGCGCCTCGCGCCAGGCACGTCGCTCGAAGATTCGGCGCGCAAAATCGCGGCGATGGGCAAGACGCTCGCGGACGAGCTGCCCAAAGGGAACGTCGAGCTCGTCCTCACGAACGTCGGCGCCCCCGGCAACGCCCGGAGCGCGATGACAAGCCCGAACGATGGCCCGAACATGGGCTTCATCCGCCTCGCGCTCGTGGACGCCGAGAAGCGGACGATGTCCCAACGCGAGCTCGCCGACGCGTCGCGCGCCATCCTCGCGAAGCATTATCCGGGCGTCGACTTCTTGCAGTGGCCGGGCGGGCTCGTCGCGAGCGTCTTCTCGAACAACTACATCGCACCGCTCGTCGTCGAGGTGCATGACGACAACCTCGCGGAGCTCGACGCGCAAGCGAAGGCGGTCGCTGAGGTCGCGCGCACCGTGCCGGGAATCGTGGATGTCCGCGTCTCGCTCGAGACGTCGTACCCGGAGGTCCGGGTCGAGACGAACCGCGAAGAAGCGGGCCTCGTCGGCGTGAGCGCGCGCTCCGCGGCGCAGACCACGCTCGAGGCGACCCTCGGCAACATCAACACCCCGAGCGTCTGGATCGACCCGAACAACGGGCAGTCGTATTACGTCGTCACTTACTACGATCCGGCGCAGGTCCGCGATCCGCAGGCGCTCGCCCAAATCCCCGTCCGCCTCGACGCGGCCTCGTCCACCGCGCGCGCGGTACCTCTCGGCGCATACGCGAAGGTCCGCCGAAGCACCGGGCCGATCGCGATCGAGCGCAATCAGCTGCAGCGCACCGCGCTGGTGTACATGCAGACGGAGCGCCGCGACATCGGGAGCGCGGCCGCCGCTCTCGAGCGGAGGCTCGCGGAAGATCCGCTCACGCGCCGGGTTCGCTTCCGCTTCGTCGGTCAGGTGGATCTGATGCGAGCCACCTTCTCGGGCCTGGGCTTGGCGATCGGGCTCGCGGTGATGGTCGTCTTCATGATCATGGCGGCGCAGTTCAAGTCGGTGCGCTTGCCGTTCGTCATGCTCTTCACGATCCCGGTCTCTCTCGTCGGGATCGTCATGGCGCTCCTCGGCGCCGGGCAGGGCTTCTCGATCACCGCCCTCATGGGGATCCTCATGGTGATCGGGATCGCCGTCTCGAACGGGATCTTGCTCGTCGACGACGCGAGCCAACGCCTCGCGGCGGGCGCCGACCCGATCGAGGCGGTCATCGCCGCCGCGCGCTCTCGTTTCGTCCCGATCGCGATGACCAGCTTGGCGACGGTGATCGGCCTCGTTCCGACGGCGCTGGCCCTCGAAAAGGGGACCGAAGCCAACCAGCCGCTCGCCCTCGCCGTCGTCGGCGGCCTCACCTCGTCGACCGTCCTGTCCCTTTTCCTCGTGCCGGTGATGTTCGTCCTCCTCGTGGGGACGAAGGCCGGCGTCGAACCGAGTGGAGCACACGCATGAAACCGAGCATTCCGACGTTTGCGTATATGACCTGCATCGCTGTTTGTTTCGCGGGTGTGGGATGTGGATCCGCGCCTGATCCGTGGGGAAAGAGCGCGCCATCCACGATCGAAGGGACGGTCGTCACCGGCACCTTCCCCGGGCGGGCGAGCGCATTCACCGCGACGACCGAGAGCGGCGACACGCTCCGCGCGCCGCTCGACGCCGCCGGCGCGTTCTCGATGGAGCTGCCGAGCCATCATCACTACCGCTTGAGCGTCGAGACGGAGGGGGGCACCGTGCGCCTCATCTTCCCGCGCGCGTCGAATCGAATCGACGACGCCTTCGCCCTGAGCACCACCCAAGCGCGGATCACCCTGGGATCGATCCGCTACATCGCCGATCCCAAGGCGCAGCCGGTGAGCGCCGCACCGAACGACTGCACCGACGGCACTCGCAACGGCGGCGCAGGGCTCTGCACCGTGACCGCGGACCACAGTGAATGCGAGGATGGCTATCGAAGCGCGTCGCCCTCGGTGTGCAGCGATCTCGACGTCGTCCTCGGCTACGGTCAGCTGTCGGTCCTCGAGTCGACCGGCCTCGCGTCGGGCGCGTTCGCGATCGCGGCGCAGTCGCCGCCGTGCGAGGTGCAGGGTTGCTTCGTCCCGCAGGATCCGAACCCGCCGCAAACGCCGACGAACTAAGGTGACGGTGAGGCGCGCTCAGCCGCGTGCGGGCGCGCCGTCGTCGTCGAGCTCGAGCCACTTCACGAGCGTTTTGTAGTCGATTCCGAGCTTCTCGGCGGTGAGGTACTTGCGCGCGCCGAGCTGCTCGTAGGCCCACGCCGCGTACCGCCGCTGCACGTCGCGCATCGGGACGACCGGCCCGTCGAAGAGCGCGCCCGGGGCATGCCTCGAGCCGATCGCCGGTGGCAGATCGGCGAGCGCAATCTCCGCCTTCGGTGCGAGGATCACGAGCCGCTCGATGAGGTGCTCGAGCTCGCGCACGTTCCCCGGCCAGCCGTGCTCGACGAGGCGGCTCATCGCGTCGGCGCCGATCCGCTCGACCGCGGACCGCGGATGCTTCGCCTTCGCGGCGGCGAGGAAGTGATCGATGAGGAGCGCCAGATCATCGCGCCGATGGCGCAGCGGCGGGATCTCGATCGTCACCACGTCGAGGCGGTAGAGGAGATCCTCGCGGAAGCCCCCGCTCGCGACGAGCTCGCGCAAATTGCGGTGGGTGGCCGCGATCACGCGGGCGCTCATGGTCGTCTCTTTCGACGAGCCGACGGCGCGCACCACGCCGCGCTCGAGGACGTCGAGCAGCTTTGCCTGGAGGCTGAGCGGCATCTCGCCGATCTCGTCGAGGAAGATCGTTCCCCCGCGCGCCTCGAGGAAGAGCCCGGGGCGTGCGGAGGTCGCGCCGGTGAAGGCCCCCTTCACGTGCCCGAAGAGCTCCGTCTCGAGGAGAGCCTCTGGAAGCGCCGCGCAGCTCACGGTGACGAACGGCTCGTTCGCGCGCCCGCCGTTCGCGTGGATCGCGCGCGCGAGGACGCTCTTGCCGGTGCCGGTCTCACCGGTGATCAAGATCGAGACGTCGGTCTCGGCGAGGCGCTCCGCGAGCGCGCAGACGTTGCGCATGGCCGCGCTCTTGGCGATCAGACTGCCGAGCGAGAAGCGATCGCGCAAGGTGCGCTTGAGGGCGGTCGTCTCCCGACGCAGATTTGCTTCGTCGAAGGCGCGCTCGAGAAACAGCGCGAGCTCCTCCGCTTTGAAAGGCTTCGTGAGGTAGTGGTAGGCGCCGCGCCGGATCGATTCGATCGCCGTATCCATCGCGCCGTGCGCGGTCATCACGATCACCGGGCGCTCGGGCGCGGCTTTCTTCGCTTCGGCGAGGAGCTCGAGACCGGTGACGTCCGGCATACGCAGGTCGGTCACCAGCGCGTCGAATGCTTCGGACGTGAGGCGCCGCAACCCCTCCCGGCCGCTGCCCGAAGGCACCGCTTCGTAGCCGCGATCGTTCAGCCCGTCCGCGATCATCTCGGCCATCGAGAGATGGTCGTCGACGACCAGCACTCGGAGTTGCTTCCCTTCACGCATCTCGCGCATCGTCTGCTCCGTTCGCGACAGGTACTTCCACGCACGCGCGCGTCCCGTTCGTGCTCGCTCCGTTTCCCGAAGCATCGCGAGGCATGATGGTGAGCGTCCCCTGATGGTGCTTCACGATCTCGTTCGCGATCGCCAGACCAAGCCCGGTCCCCTTCTCCGCCGGCTTCGTGGTGAAGAACGGCTCCGTCGCGCGCGCCGCGGCTTCGGAGCTGATTCCCGAGCCGTCGTCCGTCACGACGTATGCAACGCGATCGTTCGATGCTTCGATGCGAAGCTCGACGTGCCCTCCGACCTGGCAGGCATCGCACGCGTTCAAGAGAAGATTGACGATCGCCTGCTCGAAGAGGCGCGGATCGCAGGCGATCCTCGGAAGGTCCGGCGGAATGCGCTGGGCGAGCGACACGCCCGCCTTGTCGAAGCGGTGCTCGACGAGCTCCGTGCACGCCCGCGCGATCTCACCGGGATCGACGTGCACGAGCGCCGGCGCGTCGCCGCGCGCCAAGCTGAGGAACGCGCGGATGATCCGGGTGATGCGCTCGGCCTGGGCGATGATCGCCTCGGCGGCGCGCTTCGCTTTCTCGTCGCCTTCGAGTCGCGGCGCGAGCTGCTCGGCGCGACCGAGGATGACGCCCAGAGGCGTCGACACTTCGTGCGCGATGCCGGTGGCGAGCGCGCCCATCGTCGCGAGCTTGTCCGCGCGGACGAGGCGCTCGTCGCGCTCCTGCTGCACCTCGGCGATGGCGATCTCGCGCGAGAGCTCGAGCTCCTTGCGCTGTTTCCGAAGCGCCAACCCTCCGAAGGCGACGACGAGGCCCGACGCGAGGAGTACGCTCAGGACGAGCCGCCACTGCGCGCGACGTCCGTGGTCGCGCGCGTGCTCCGCGCTCGCGATGACCGCGATCCCCCAGCGGCCGAGCGGTCCGACGTCGAACGTCGACAATCCGGCCATCGCCGTCCGCTCGGGCAGGCCGAGCGCGCGCGCTTCGGGGCGCGACAGGCGCAGCGAGCGTTCGCCTCGATCCATCGCGTCCGCGATACGTGCAGCTTGCACATGTCGTCCGTCGCTCGCGACGAGGTCGCGAATGCCTGGCGGGCGCAGGAGGAGGATGCGACCGGCGTGCTCGATCGTCCGGAGCCCGCTCACGAGCGCGAGGTACCTCGTCGCGTCGCTCCGACCGTCGTGGAGCTTCGCTTCGACGGCGGCCGCGCTCGCGGCGGCGAGCGTCGCCTGCTCTTCTTCGAACTCGACGAGGGCGACGGCGGACTCGCGCGCCGAGTCCCAGTACGCGAGCGAGGCGACGGCGACGATGGCGGCGAGCATCCAGAGAAGGAGCGTCGGGCTACCGCGCGTCGTCGAAGCGCGCGTCGCCAACGGATGGGGCCGACGGGTGAGCGGCCAGGTGGAGCTCATCGCGAGCCTGGACGAACCACGTTGCGTGCCACGCCGAGCGATGCGGAATGCTGCGCGGCTGTCGTCGAGCACCGAGCGATCGAAGGGAATTTTTCCTGATCGCGTATGGAGATCCTCCATACGCGATCAGGAACGGGGGGCCGGTTGCGGGGCAGCGTGTCCGGGCCTCGCTCCCAGCGCGGACCTCTCCGCCCCACTGCGCCTAAAACGCGACCCTCACCGCTCCCACCGGTTTGTCGCCGAGCTGCGCGCCGCCGCCGAGCTGATGCCACTCGTTGTTCCCCCAGCATCGCACCTCGCCGTTCTCTTGCCGCGCGCACGCGTGCGCCGGCCCGACGACGAGATCGCTCGCGCTCTCGAGGTTTCCCACGTGCACCGGTGTCTGCGACGTCGATCCCGTCGGGCTCCCGAGCGCGTTGTAGAAGTTGTATCCCCAGCACGACACGCCGCCGTCCTCGAAGCGGACGCACGTGTGATCGTCGCCGCATCCGACTTGAACGACGTGATCGACCGCGACCAGCGTAGGCGTCGGCACGTCGCCGCCGCTGTTGCCGACGCCGGGGCCGAGATCGTCGAGCGCGTTGTCTCCCCAGCACATCACGGTATGCGCTTCGGTGACCACGCACGCGTGCGAGCCGCCGACGGCCACGGTGAGGATCTTCGGCAGCCCGGGCACGGCGAGCGGCGTCGTGACCTGCGCGTCCTGCGCCATCGCGTCGCCTTGGCCGAAGACGCCGCTCCTGTTCTCCCCCCAGCAGCGCACCGTGTTGTCGTCGAAGCGCGCGCACGTCACGCCCCACCCTCCGGTGAACGCAACGACGCTCGCGTCGACGTCGCCGAGACGCGTCGGCCCGGGCGTCCCGTCGTAGACGCTCTTCCACGTTCCCCAGCAATCGATCGCCCGCCCGCTCGGATCGGTGCTGCACGAGTGCTTCTGCCCAGCGCCGAGGACGCCTACGGCGCCAGAGAGCGGAACGCGTGCCGGCACCAGATCGTCGGTTCCGTGGCCGGTGCCCGTCGCACCTTCGCCGACGTACCCCCAGCACATGACGCCGCCGTCCTCGAGGCGCGCGCAGAAGTGACTCTCTCCCGCGACGAGCTGCACCACGTGATCGAGGCCCGGGACCGGCTGCGGAACGTACGCGAACGTGTCGGCGTCGGGATCGCCGTTGCCGAGCTTTCCGCTCGCGTTCGAGCCCCAGCAGCGCACCGTGCTGTCCGGCATGATCGCGCACGTCGCGCGTGCGCCGAGGGCAAAGCCGCGCACCGACGGGAAGACCGTGCCTTCGTCGGTCGCGTCGCGCGCATCGATCGTCGCGTCGAGCGCGTCGCTCCCCGCGTCGGCGGCGTCCGACGGCACGGTGGCGTCGCTCGCGTCTGCATCTGCGCCAGCGTCGGCGCCGCCTCCGCCGAGCGCCTCGTCGCCGCAGCCGCTCACGCATCGCCTCGGGTCGTCGATCGTCGCCGAACGGCAGACGCCCGAGACGCACGTCTGATCGCCCGGGCACACGACGCCTTCGCACGCGGCGGCCATCTCGACGCGGACGGTCAGCGACTCGTGCGGAATGAACCGGAGCGCGCGCTTCGCGACGATGCATTTGGAGCCCGGCCCGCACTGGGACGGCGATACGCCGACGCCCGTCGTGACGCGCACCGCGACGAGCTCGCCGTCGTCGCCGCTCGGCACGACCACGAGCGCGCCGATGCGCCCTTCCTTGGTGCAACGCGGCGCGGTGGTCGCCGGCGCGCGCCCCGGATCCGCGACCGCGGCGAGCGATCCGACGGCGATTTCGGTCTCGCGCAGCTCGGCGCAGGCGACGTTCGTCGTCACCTCGAAGGTGACCTGGGTGGCCGTCCGGCAGGCGGACGCTGCGAGCGACAGGGCGATCCCGATGACCACCACCACTGCGAAAAAGGGCCGCATGGAATCGATCGATCATACAAGGGCCTGCGGTTCCCCGTATGCCCTTTGGCAAAGGGCGAATCGAACCGGCATGTGCGCCGTTGCTCTCGAGCGCTCCCAACCTTAGCTTGGGTAGGCAGGGGGAGGATGCGCGAGCAGGTCGTACTGACGCCGTCGGAGCCCGTGATGCTGGGCCACTATCGCCTCCTCGCGGAGCTGGGGAGCGGCGGCATGGCCAACGTCTACTTGGCCGTCGAGAACGGCGCGCGCGAACCGTCCGACCTCGTCGTCCTGAAGGTCCTTCGTGACGAGCTCGCCGGGGATCGCGAGCTCGTCGAGATGTTTCTCCAAGAAGGGCAGCTCGCGTCCCGCCTCGTGCACCGCAACGTCGTCGAGACATTCGAAGCGGGCCGGGTCGAAGGCCGCCACGTGATCGTCATGGAGTATCTCGAGGGGGAGTCGCTCGGTCACATCGTCGAGCGAGCGCGCGAGAGCGGCCCGCCCATCTCGCGCGAGATCCACCTCCGGATCCTCTCGGAGTGCCTGAACGGATTGCACTATGCACACGAGCTGTGCGACCTCGCGGGCAAGCCGCTCGAGCTCGTGCATCGCGACGTCTCTCCGCACAACGTCTTCGTCACCTTCGCCGGGCGGGTGAAGGTCCTCGACTTCGGGATCGCCAAGGCGATCGGCTCGGTCGTCACGACCCAGGCGGGCACGATCAAAGGCAAGGTCCGCTACATGGGGCCGGAGCAGTTCGCGGGGGAGAAGCTCGATCGGCGGGCGGACATCTACGCGATGGGCTGTTTGCTCTGGGACGCGGCGGCCGGCCAGCGCATGTGGGGGAGGAAGGGCGACGTCGAGATCTGGAAGCGCGTCGTTCACGGCGTCATCCCATCGCCGAGCACCGTGAACGCGGACGTGCCGCCGGCGCTCGAGGCGATCGTGATGCGTGCCCTCGCGAAGAAGCGCGAGGATCGCTATCCGACGTGCCTCGACTTGAAGCGGGAGCTCGACGCGTTCTTGGCGACGCGCGCTCGCACGCCGGCGCTGGAAGAGATCGGCGCGTACGTCGCGGAGCTCTTTCGCGAGCAGCGCTCCGAGCGGGGGATCACCGTTGCCGAGCGCCTCGGCGCCGCGGCTCCAGAGGACCATCACAAGACGCCGTCGGACACGACCTCCCTCCCGCGTCTGACCTATGCACCCGGGCCGAAGCGGAGCGACGCGCCGGAGTCGGGACGAGACGAGCGACTCGACGCGCTCGCGAAGAGCCTCCCCGCGAGGAGGCACGGACGGCGGTCCGTCAGCGTCGCGGCGTCGGCGATCGCGATCGGTTCCGTCCTCGCTGCGGTGGGGCTCGCGCGGCGCGAAGCGCCGGACGCGACGGCGAGCGGAGCGGAGGCGCCGCGCGACGTACGCGTGCGGATCGAGGCGTCGCCTGCGGACGCGAAGCTGTACCTCGACGACGCCCCGCTCGACACGAACCCGAGCATGGCGCAGCGCCCGCGCGACGCGCTCGCACATCGCATTCGCGGGGAGGCGCCTGGCTTCGCGCCGTCCACGGTCACGGTGACGTTCGATCGCGACGTCGACGTCGTGTTGGCGCTCGAGCGCTTGGCCGCGCCGCCGAAATAGGGATTGGCCGAAAACGAGGGTTTTGTGGCGTTGACGCCATGGGCCCGCGTCGTAGAAATCCCCTTATGCCCAGAGGGACCACGCGCGTCGCCGTGCTCGCCTTTCCGCGCGTCCAGATCCTCGACGTGACCGGGCCGCTCGAGGTCTTCGCGCGCACCGCGCGCTTGCTGCGCGATCGCGGGCGCAAAGACGACGCGTACCGCGTCGCGATCCTCGCACCGAAGCGCGGCCCGTTCGTCGCGTCGTCCGGGCTCCGCCTGGTTGCGGATCACGCCTTCGCCCGCGCCGGCGCGCTCGACACGCTCCTCGTCGCCGGCGGCATGGGGACCGCGGACGCGGCGGGGGATCGCGCGCTCCTCCGGTGGCTACGACGCACGCGCCCGCGCGTGCGGCGCTTCGGATCGGTGTGCACCGGCGCCTTCGTCCTCGCGGCGGCCGGGCTCCTCGACGGCAAACGCGCCACGACGCACTGGGAGCACTGCGCCGCGCTCGCCGAGCGCTTCCCGCGCATCGAAGTCCAGCCGAACGCGATCTTCGTGAAAGACGGCGCGACGTACACCTCGGCGGGGGTCACCGCGGGAATGGATCTGGCGCTGGCGATGGTCGAAGAGGATCACGGGCGCGACGTCGCGCTCGACGTCGCGCGGCAGCTCGTCTTGTTCTTGCGGCGGCCGGGCGGGCAATCGCAGTTCAGCGCGCAGCTCGCGGCGCAAGTGGCAGAGCGCGAGCCGCTGCGCGATCTGCAGGCGTACATCGTTGAGCACGTAGACGCGGATCTCTCCATCGACGCGTGCGCGCGGCGGGTGGGGATGAGCGCGCGCAACTTCGGGCGCGTCTTCACGCGCGAGGTCGGCCGGACGCCCGCCGCGTTCGTCGAAGCCGCGCGGATCGACGCCGCCCGCCGCATGCTCGAGGAGACGGGCGACGGGGTCGACGCGATCGCCGCCGCGGCGGGCTTCGGATCGAGCGAGACGATGCGTCGCGCGTTCGTGCGCGCGCTCGACGCGACGCCCGGCGAGTACCGGCAGCGCTTTCGCGCGCACTGATCACGTCTGCTCAGAAGGAGAAGGACAGATGAAAGACATCGGGATCGTTTTGTTCGATGACGTCGAGGAGCTCGATTTCGTGGGGCCGTGGGAGGTCTTCACGATGGCCCAGAAGCTCGCGGGAGAAGGGACCGTATCGCTCGTCGCGGAGCACGATCGCCCCGTGCGCTGCGCCAAAGGGATGCGCGTCCTTCGCGATCGCGCTCTCCAGCCGGACGCGCGCTACGACGTGCTCGTCGTTCCCGGCGGCGATGGGCGGCGGCGCGAGGTCGACAACCCGATCCTCGTCGAGTGGCTCGCGCGCACCGCGCCGAAGGCGCGATGGGTGACGAGCGTATGCACCGGCGCGTTCCTGCTCCATCGCGCGGGCATCGCGCGCGGCAAGCGCGTCACGACGCACTGGGGCCGCGTCGACGAGCTGCGCAAGGTCGGCGACATCGACGTGCGCGAAGGCGCGCGCTTCGTGCGCGACGGGAACTTGGTGACCGCGGCGGGCGTCTCGGCGGGGATCGACATGGCGCTGTGGATCGTCGGGCAGGAGCACGACGCGGACTTCGCGCGCAAGGTGCAGCGCGGGATGGAGTACTACCCGGCGCCGCCGTACACCGCGGACGTGTGAGCGGTCGCGGATGCGAAGCCGGGGGCACTCCGAACGAAAGTCACTTCAATCCGGGGTGCCCGAATCCCACGCCGGGGTGAGCATCGCCGCGATCCGCGACGGTGCGCGGATCCCCTGGCTCGTCATCCATTGTTCAGCAGCGCTAACCAATCGCCGCGCGTCGTCCTCAGGGAGCCCCGCGAGCCGCCCGAGGCGATACCGCGCGACCGCCGCGTGGAGCCCCATGTCCGCCGCCTCCGCGGCTTCGATGGCCTTCGCGAGCTGCGCGGCCGCCTCCGCGCGCTCGCCGCGCGCGTGCGCGACCGATGCGCGGATCAAATGCGCGAGCGGCACGGTCCACGCGGTGCGCTCGCGTTCGAGACGCGTCGCGCAGCGCGCCGCTTCGGCGAGACGACCCTCGCGCTCGCCTTCACCGAGCGAGGGGAGCGTCGCGAGCGCGCAGCGCGCGCGGAAGAAGTTCGCCTCGCCCCGAATCAGCTGCACGCGAAGCAGATAGTTCCGCTTCATGTCGCCCCAGCAGCGCCGCACGCGCTCGTACGCGCGCGCGCCTTCGCCCGCGTAGAGATCGATGTTCGTCTCGGCGATGAGCGCGCGGTAATGCTGCAGATAGAAGCCGCGGTGCGACCAGGCGGCCATCCCTTCGGTGACCTGCCGCCGCGCCCCTTCGACATCGTCCGCCGCGAGCCACACGAGGTTCGTGAAGCCGAGGCGCAGATTGACCGCCGAATACAAATCACCGCGGTTTACCGCGTCTGCCGCGAGCGCGGGGACGCGCCGGCTCACCTCCGCGATCTCGCCCTTCGAGATGAGCGACCAGACCGCGAAGAGGTGCACCCGGTTCTTCCATCCGGTTCGATGGTCCGGGATGGAGCCTACTTCGTCGTCGCAGCACTGGTGTGCCGCCTGCCACTCGCCGCGCAAGAAGAGGCGGAACCCGCGCATCCCATGCACGTATCCGCGCGCCTCCGGCTCGGTCGTGCGCGAGGCGACGCTCTCCGCCGCGTCGACGATCGCCTTCACCCGCCGGGTCTCACGCCCCTCCGGCGCCGTCAGATGCGCGCTCTCGATCGCCAGCGCGCGCACGAGGCGCATGCGATCGCCGAGACGAAGCGCGAGGATCATGTGACGCGCCTGCATGCACTCGCCGTAGATCGCGTCGACGAGACTCAGGCCCATCGCGACGGCGTGACAGACGTCGACCTTCGCCCGATCTTCCGCGCGGATCTCGCTCGGCTCGCGCTCACGGAAGCGCCATCCGCATAGCCAGAGCCACACGCGATAGACCACGATCCAGAAGAGCGCGGCGAGCGGCGAGCCGGGCATCTTCATCCCGACCGCGTCGAGGACCCGCCGCATGACCTCGATCCCCTCGTCGATGTGACCGCTCGTGATCAGCTGCTCGGCCGCCTCGCGTTCGAGATCGAGCCGCTCGAGCGGCGCCGCCCCAGGCACCGCTTCCAAGAACGCGCGCGCCGCTTCGGTCGCGCGCCCCGCGAGCTTCAACGCTTCTGCGCGACGGGTGCGCAGGCGGCGCACGTCCGAGTCCGCGCCGTCGTTCGACTCGAGCGCGATGTCGAGGGCGAGTCGATAGAGGCGCGCGGCCTGCTCGAACGCGAGCTTCGTCACCGCGTGCTCGGCCGCGCGCTCGGCATACCGCGCCGCGCTCTGCGTCTCCCCTGCCCCGAGGAAGTGCAGCGCGAGCGCCTCCGGATCGACCGCCGGCAGCCCTTCCAAAATCCGCGCGAGACGCCTGTGATGGGCGCGCACCGCATCGGCCGGCAGCTCGGCGACGAGCACGTCGCGAATGCGATCGTGGATCGTCTCGACGACCTCGCGCCCATCGCGAAGCCCGGTGCGCACGAAGCGCTCGCCCTGCAGGAGCGCGATGTTGTCGTCGAGCCCGCTGTGGATCTGCGCGCTCGCCCCCGCGGTCTGCACGTCGAGCGGGCGGGCGGCGACCGCGACGATTTCGAGCAGCCGTCGCGCCGCGTCCGGAATGCGCGCGAGCCGCTCGCGAAGCATGCGATCGAGGCTCACCGCGCCTCCGGACACCACTCCGCTCCCCTTCGAGGCGACGCTCCGCGCGAGCTCGTCGACCAAGAACGCGCTTCCGCCCGACTCGCGCGCGATCGCCGCCGCGCTCTCGAGCGATGCCTCCCCCGTCGCCGCGAGGAGGGTGATCGCCAGGCGCCGCGCGTCTTCTTCGGCGAGCGGCCCCACCGCGACGTCACGCACCTCGGCGCGCTCCGGCCATTTCGATCGCAGCTCGCGAAGGAGCGGCGCGTCGTACGCCTCCGTCTGGAAGGTCGCGATGAGGAGGAGCGGCGGCGGAAATGGCGGGCGCACCACTTCGAGCAGCAAGAGCGCGCTGTCGAGATCGCCCCATTGCACGTCGTCGACGAAGAGGACGAGCGGCTGCCGCCCGGCCAGCCACGTGAGAAGCTCGCGCAAGGCCACGAACGCGCGCCGGCGTACGTACTGGAGATCCGTCGTCGCCGGCTCGGGGGCGGCGTCGATCGCCGCCACCCGTCGCAAGACCGGAAACAAGCGCGCGAGCGCCCAGACGTCCCGCGGCAACGCTTCGCGGATCTCGCGATCCGGGACACGCCGCAAATGCCGGCTCAGCGCATCGATCACGCTGTCGAATGCTTTGTACGGCACCGACTCGCGCTCGTACGCGCGACCGCGCAGCACGACCGCGTCGCCGCGCTCGACGAGCGCATCGAGAAAGCGATTCACCAGCGCCGATTTCCCCATCCCCGACGCGCCCGACACGCGCACCGTCACCGAGCGCCCGCTCTTCGTCACGTCGAACGCGTCGCGCAGCGCGCGAAGGTGCGCGTCGCGCCCGACGAGCGGGAGCACCTCCGGCGACGCGATCGGCTCGAGCCCCATGTCGCTCGTTCGCCCGCGGAGGCGCCGCAGCACTTCGAGCCCGAGCGGCCGCTCCTCGGGCTTCCGCTTCAACAGATCGCAACAGAGCGCGTCGAGGTCGACCGGCACGCCGTCGACGCAATCGCGCGGTGGCGGCGGATCGAAGACGCTCTTCCGGGCGATCACGTCCGTCGCGCTGCCGACGAACGGCGCATGCCCGACGAGCGCTTGGTAAAGCATGACGCCGACGCTGTACCAATCGCTCGCGCCCGACAGGGGCTCGCCCGTCGATTGCTCCGGCGCCATGTACGAAGCGGTCCCCACGATCTCGCGCTCCGCGAGATCGTCGTCGCGCTTCCGGGCGAGCTCGGTCGCGACGCCGAAGTCGAGGAGCACGACGCGCCCCTCGGGCGTGACGCGGACGTTCGACGGCTTGATGTCGCGATGCAGCTTCCCCGCCGCATGGAGCGCATGCACCCCCTGCGCGAGCTGGGTAAGCGCGGGGCGCAGTCGATCGAAGTCCGCCGGCGATCGCCCGCGCTTCGGGCGCACCGCCTGCGGAAGCGCGTCGCCTTCGTGCGGCGGAAGCGGCCGGGTGATCGAGTCTTCGCGCTTGATCGATCGCTCCGTCACGGCCGATGCGCGCGCGGCGGCGATCGCCTCCTGCGGCTCGGCGTCGGCGCGGCGCACGTGCGCGAGGAAGTCGCTCCCGTCGACGAGCTCCATCGCGAAGAAGATTCGGTCGTCGCCGCTCGACACGAGCTCGTAGAGGCGCACCAAATTGGGGTGGCTCACGCCGGCGAGCGTTCGGAACTCCTGCTTGAAGCGATAGAGGGCCGTCGGGCTGAAATGCTGCAGCGTCTTGATCGCGACGCGCTGCATTCGCTCGCGATCGAACGCCTCGTAGACGACGCCCATCCCCCCCTCGCCGATCCGGCGATGGACGGCGTAGCGCGGCGTTCCTTCCCAGATTTCGGGCGGGCTCTGGGTGCTCGGAGACGAGAAAGCGGCCGCCACGGGCATGCGAAGCGCAGTCTAGGCCTCGCGATCCGCATGGCAACGTGCGCACTCTTTCCCACATTCGCTTCGCAAAGCGTTGCTCTATGCGCGCCGCTCGGGAAAACTACAGACGGCATGCGAGACGACGAGCCCACGGCAGCGCAGACCCATACGTACGCTGCGCTCGAACGCCCGCACGTCGTCGCGATGTGGCCCGGCGGCTCGGTCGTACGCGAGCTCTCACCGGACGTTCGCCTCACTGTCGGCCGCTCGGCGAAGTGCGACATCGTGATCGATCATCCATCGGTCTCGCGCGAGCACGCCGCATTTCACGGCGGCCCGCCGATCGCGGTCGAAGATCTCGGAAGCACGAACGGCACGAGCGTCGGCGGCACGAAGATCGCGAGCAACGCGCGCCTCGCGCTCGAGCACGGGCAGACCGTGACGATCGGCGCGGCGGTGCTCGTCGTGCGCGGCCCGCAAGACGCGGCGCCGGTCTCGCGTCGCGAAGGCAAGCCGAAGGTCTCGACGAACGTGATCGTGGAAGACGACGCGATCAAAGAGATTCACCGGGTGGTCGATCTCGTCGCGAAGGGCGATCTCTCGGTGCTCCTCCTCGGCGAGACCGGCGTAGGCAAAGAGGTGATCGCCGATCTGCTCCATCGCCGCTCGCCGCGCGCGAACGCGAGCTACGTGCGCGTGAACTGCGCCGCGTTGCCCGAGGCGCTCCTCGAGAGTGAGCTCTTCGGGTACGAGCGCGGAGCGTTCACCGGCGCGATGCAAGCGAAGCCCGGTCTCCTCGAGACCGCGGACGGCGGGACGGTCTTCCTCGACGAGATCGGCGAGATGCCGATCACGATGCAGGCGAAGCTGCTCGCGGTCCTCGAGAATCGGGAGGTCACGCGCGTCGGCGGTCTGAAGGCGCGGCCGATCGACGTGCGCTTCCTCGCGGCCACGAACCGCGATCTCAGCGCGAAGGGCGGCACCTTTCGGCAAGACCTGTATTTCCGTCTGAACGGCATCAGCATCACGATCCCGCCGCTCCGCGCGCGTCCGCGCGAGATCGCGCCGCTCGCGCGCGAGTTCGTGGCGGTTGCCTGCCGCGATGCGAAGCGCGAAATCTTGGCGATTGGCGACGATGCGATGGCGCGGCTCGAGAAGCACGAGTGGCCGGGGAACGTGCGCGAGCTTCGGAACGTCATGCGGCGGGCGGTGACTCTCTGCGACAAGGACACGATCGGCGCGGCGCATTTGCCAGCGGAGGTCGGGACCTCGGTGCCTGAACAGGATCGGCCGACGATCGCACCGACGCTGCCGCTCGAGCCCGTGGAGAGCGGCGCGAAAGGCGGGCTGCGGGACGTGGCTCGGCGGGCGGTGGAGTCGATCGAGCGGCAGCGCATCGCCGAGGTGATGGAGCGATGCGCGGGGAATCAGACGCGCGCGGCGAAGATGCTCGGGATCTCGCGGCGGACGTTGGTGACGAGGCTCGATGAGTACGGGTTCGTGCGGCCTCTGAAAGATCGCGAGTAGCACTGACGGGCCTGTGCTCGGTCGGGCTCGGATCTGACTCGGCTGTGGCTCGGATCTGACTCGCCTGTGCATCGGTCGGGCTCGGATCTGACTCGCCTGTGCATCGGTCGGGCCTACGACGCGGGTCGCGCGCGAATATGAGTGTCCTAGGGCCGGATGCGTAACTCGGAGCCGGCCGGTTCAACAGTCCGCGGGCGGTTCGTCAGGCCGGCTGCCTCAAACACGACGCATCCGGCCTACGGACACTCATCTTCGCGCGCTAGCAGCTTCACGGGGGGCGGCCCGAGCGCGTCAGCGTTGTTAAGAGGCTGATCCCGGGGGGGGAAAAGGGAAAGCGCTTCGCCCCGTCGCGAAGGGAAGACGATGCTCGATTTGGGCGATCGATGGAGCCTTGATAATCGCGAGCGAACGAGCGTGCGCGAGCAAACGTGCGAGCGAGCAAACGTGCAAGCGAGCAAACGAGCAGGCGAACAGGCAAACGCGTGAGCAAGCAAGCGCGCCCGCGAGCGAGCGAACCAGAGCACCGACGCCTGACTTCGCGTGTCTCCGAGAATTGAAGCAGATCTTCTCAGCGAGCTCCGACTGCAACCGCGCTCAAGCGCGCAATCCGAGCAGCATCTTCCCTCTGCGAACGGCGCCGACGCGCTTCCCACTTCCCTCCCCCCGTTGCGGCGCTGAAAGCTACTCACGCATTCGGGCCGCCCCACGTGAAGCTATGCCAGCGCACGAAAATGGGTATCCGTAGGCCGGATGCGTCTGCAGAGGCAGCCGGCCTGTCGAACCGCCCGCGCCCCGTTGAGCCGGCCGGCTCCGAGTTACGCATCCGGCCGTAGGATACCCATTTTCGTGCGCGCCCCGCGTCGTAGGCCCGACCACGCACAAGCGTCACCGCGCAAGCGTCACCGCCCGCACGCACGACCGCCCCGCGTACAAGCGTCAAAGCTTAGAACCGGTACTGCACTCCGACGCCAAGCACGTCCGCCCGCGCCTGATAGTTGCCACCGTTGATCGCCTGCAGCGTCGTCGGATTCCCCTTCACCGGGTTCACGCGAGGCACGCGCGCCTCCTCCGGCGCGACGTCGACCTCCGCGGCGAAGACGTGCGCGTACACCGCGTCGAGCCGCCAGTGATTGCCGATGTGAAGACCGCCGCCGATCGACACCGTCACCTTGTTCATATCCATCGTGAGCGCCGACAGATACGCCTTCGGGATCGCGCTCTCCTCGTACGACAGCCCTCCCCGGAAATCGAGGGTGTAGCCCTCGAGATCGAGCGAGTACTCGCCGCCGAGGCGATACGAGTTCGAGTCCTGGAAGTTCCGCGGGATCGTGAGCGGGCTCACCGCGAACGGGCTCGGGAACCCGACGATCCCGTACATCTTGATGTTGTCCGGGTTCACGTCGATCGACTTGTGCGTGCTCCAGAACTCGCGCACGTACGCCACCTCGACACGCAGCCGATCGATCGGCCGCACTTCGACGCCGACGCGGAAGATGCCCGGGAGATCGAATTTGACGTGCGCGTCCTGCCCGTCTTGATACGCGTTGTCGAACTCGGGGGCGTTCGGCAGCTTGACGTTCACCTTCGCCTTGCCGTTGATGTGGAACGGCAGCTGCCCGCTCAACCCGATCCGCACCTTCTTGTGCGGCTTGCCGATGATCCCGAAGTTCGCGCTCGGCGCGAAGATCGGCCCGACGTCGAGGCCGCTCAAGGCGTCGTAGTTCGGATCTTCCGGCGCGCCGATCACCGCGTCTTGCGGGCTCGCGCTGAAGACGACCGTCGACTTGAACTTGCCGGTGAGCATCTCCACGCCCACACCGAAGCTCAGCTCTTCGATCGGCTTGTACGCCCACCAACCGCCGAGCGTCACCAGCGCCGAACCGTCGAGCGACACGAGCGAATAACGCGTGGCCGCCGGCTGGCCATTCACCGTGAGCGGGTAGGTCGTGATCGCGGAATACGGCGCGAAGACGCCGAACGCGATCGACATCCCCTCCGGCTTCTTGAACGCGAACGACCCGCCGATCGTCGGGATCGGCAAGAAGCCGGCGGCGCCCGAGACCTTGTCGAATTGATAGTTGTGGAGCGCACCGCCGCTGTCCGCGAGCTGCGAGCTTCGCGTCACGTCGCTCGTGAAGTGGAGCCACGAGAAGTCGGCGAGGAGCGTCGTGCCGGCCTCCGGGAGCCCGGCGGGGTTGTACCAAATCGCGCCGACGTCATCCGCGCCGGCCACGAACGCGCCGCCTCGGGAGAGCGGCCGGACGCCGCGATCGGTGAAGAAAAGCCCTGCGGCCGACACGTCGGTCGCGCACGCGAGCACCGCGATCGCAATCGCGGCGCTCAAACGACGATGGTGCATCAGCGTACGATCCCCTGCCTCACGATTTCGTAAAACTGCTCCATCCCGCGCTCCTTGTTCATCAAGAAGTCGAACAGGTTGCTGGAGATGCTGCCGTAGTCGGATCCGCTGAGCTTATCGAGCGCTCCAGGAGAGGCGCGATTCACGTCCGCGATGATGTCCATGATGACCTCGAGCGGCGACTCCCCGAGCTGCCCATTGGCCCCGGGCATCGGGGTCACGAGCTTGCTCATCGCCACTTGGAGGACTTCGTTCGGATCGAGCTCGCGCCCGCATACTTCGTTCTTGTTCTCGTCGAACGCTCGCCCGTTGATACGCGACAGGAACGAGAGCTGCGCGTCCGCGAGGCTCTTCTGAACGACGCGCCCTTTGGCGTCCTTCACCGACGGCGCTGTCGCCACGGCGAGGACCTTGAAGATCGGCAGGAGGTTCGTGTCGTCGCCCATCGCCTGCACCGCATCGGCGGCGGAGGTCAGCATCGAGGCGAGCGCTTCGTTCGTCGACGCCGAGTCGAGGAGGTAGGTGATCATTCTCTCGAGCTCGCGCCGCGCGCCTTCGTCCTTGCGGACCGTGTCGAAGAGATCGACGCCCGCCGCGAAGGTCGGCCCGGCCACGGTGTCCGCGAGCTTCGACGCCTGCTCTTCGCGCGCCCACTTGCACGGGGTGTACGGCGGGACGAACGAATCCGGGCAGTGCGCCCAGAGCTGCGAGCGCATCACGTCGATCAGCTTGGGCGCGATCTTCGCGAGCGCGACGTTCTTGAAGCTTGCTTTGGGCGTGTTCTGACCATCCACATCGAAGAACTGATCGACGAGCTGCGAGCGCGCCATCTTCCACTTCGCCTGGCGATCCGCGTCGTCGGGGTGGGCCGCGGCGTACGCCGTGAACTGATCGTCGACCGCGTTGAGCGCCTGGAGGATGAGGTAGATCGGCGTCACCTGCGGGTTCGTCGTGCCGTCGTTGCGGCGCGAGGTCACGTTACCGTGACGATCGGTGAGACCGACCTCCTTCGCGCGCAGGGGATCGACCGCCGCGCGCGTGGTCTCGGCGAGGAACTTGAGGCCGTCGACCTCCTCGACCGCGGTGCACGCATGATCGTTCGGCGCGCTCGGATCCGCGTTCGACGGCCCGATGGCGGTGCACTTCGGAATCTTGAGCCCCGCGATCAGCTTGGTGATGTCGTGCAGGGCCAGCATGACGTCCGACGAGAGCACTTCGGAGACGAGCGGCTGATAGCTCACCACGCCGTCTTTCGTGCACTGCGTCTTCTGCTTGTTCGCGTCGTAGCCGAGGTCGCAGTCCGCGGGCGGCACCGTATCGTCGTGCCAGTGGCGATAGACGATCTCCATGAGCACCATGAAGAGGTCTTCGCGTTTGTGATTCACGAAGGCCTTCACGACCGGCGCGATCGCCTTTTGGAAACCGAAGTTCTCGAGCACGAACGTCGAATCGAGATCGCGGTCCTGGAAGAATTGGCCCGGCTGGCACTTGCGCAGGCCGCGAATCATCTTGTCGGGCGCCGCGTCCGCCGCGTTGGGGACCGGGTCTTGGATGTCGCGCGGCTCGCAAAGCACGGTGCCGAACGCGCCTTCCTGGAGGTCTTTGACGAACCGATTCGTGTGGTAATTCGGATCGCCCGGGTTCGGGCTGTCGTTCTTCGTATCGAAGAAGACGAGGCGGCTCATCCACTGCGGCGTCGGGCGGAACACCTTCGCATCGAGCGGATCGTAAAACCCGGTCAGGCCGCTCGACTTCTGGATGATGTCGACCGTCGAGGCGCCGATCCCGAGGAAGCCGTCACGCAAGAACGGATCGCGGAAGTACAGGTTGGCCGCGCCGACGAGCGCTTGAACGTAGAACTTCGAGATGTTGTCGATCTTGAAGATCTCGCACTCGCCGAAGCTCTGCTTGCTTCCGTAGTTGAGGCGCACGAGCGCGTTCGAGTCGTTCGGCAGGCTCAGCTCGTTGAAGATCGGAATCCCCGCGGCGTGGACGATCGCCCCCGGCTTGTTGCACGCGGCGACGCCGTTCGTGTCGTGGAGCGCCTGCACGAATTGATGGAAGCCGCTTCGATTGTCGCCCGACGGCGCCTTCGAGAGATCGACCGCTGTCCCCATCTCGGAGTTGTCGTTGGTGGTCGCGTTCCAGGCCGGCCCGTTGACGTTCTTGCGATCGTAGGTGATGTGATCGCGATAGCTCATGAACTTGCCGAGGATCGCGCCGAGGAGGGCGTTGTCGTCGTTCGCGAAGGCGCCGAGCACCTCTTCGAGCAGCCCCGGCTCTTTGGCGATCTCGATGACCGCGTCGAGGATCTCGTCCCAGAGCACCGACTTGGCCGGGATATGCGCCTCGGGGTGCTTGTCGGCGAGCTGCGTCTTCGCGTAGAGCGCGTCTCCCGCGAGGCGCGCGACGTCGGCGGTGTGATTGCCGATCATCTCCTTGGCGAAGGCGAGCGTCATGTCGCTCGTCTTGTCGCCCATCAGCTGACCGAGCGCGTAGACGAGATCGACGAGCGCCGACGTCTCCGGATGGAACGCGTCGTAGTAGAGCGTCTCCGGCGTCTTTCCGAGGTTCGGGGGCACGGGATCGTTCGGATGCGCGACCTTCCATGCGTCGATGAGCGTCGGATCCGCCGAGTACTGGCGCTGCGTCTTCGGCGACCCGTCGCGCTGTCCGAAGAGGACGTGCGCGCCGGCGACGGCGTACATCAGCGTCTCGTGGTTCGCGCTCGGATCCGAGTTCACGAGCGGGCGCACGTCGTTCAGCAGTGACGCGGCGAAGGTCTGGCTCGTGTTGATGTACTCGTAGATGGGGGCGCCCGTCGCATCGAGCGCGCGCCCGAGGTCGTCGCGCTTGGCCGGAACGGTCCCCGTCGCGAAGAACGGTGACGGTGGGACCGAGTTGTCGTTCGTCTTGAAAACGCCATTGTCATAGATGACCGGCAGCCCGTCGCTGCCCGCGATGAACGGCGCCGGCAAGTGATCGCCTTGCTTGGCGACTGCGGCATACCCGCGCGCGTCGCGCTTCACGATGTAGCGCGGCGTAGCCCCCGAAGGCGGGAGCACCTCCTCGAACATGAGCTCTTGCGCGATCTGCACGTTCGTCCGCTCACGCGTGAGCGCGAAGCGACCGCTCTTGTCCGCGTCCTTCGGCTGCACCCAGGGAATGCTCGACACCGCGTCCGGCTTCGCGTCGCGGAGCTCGTGGTGCGCCACCTCGAGGAGCTTCGTCAGCTGCGGGTACGCCGCGCCGGGCTCGGCGATGCGGCGACCGCTCTCGTCCTTCTTCGCGTTCGGATCGAACGGGTTCGAGTCCGCGCTCACGAGGCGAAGGAGCGTGTTCGAGAGATCGCGCAGATGCGGGTACGCGAGCATGGGCCGCGTCGTCCCGAGGGCGATGTCGATCGGGCGATAGCCCTTTCGCGCTTCGAGGCGCGCGTACGCATCGCGCGCTTCCGGCGCCGCGTTGAAGGCGGCCATCACGCGCCCGAGCGACTCGGTCGACTCCGGGATCGTGCCGTCGTCGTACATCTCCGTGAAGCGGCCGAGGAGCGCGACGATCTCGTCGTGAAGGCGCCCTTCGCCGCTCGCTTGCGGCGCCTGACAGGTCTTCAGCGGATCGGCGTTCTTCACGTCCTTCACCGGGACCTTCACGTCCGGAATGGTGAAGTCGAGCGCCGCGATCAGCTCCGCGCGGCGCCGCGCGAACGTCTCGATGCGCGCGATGCCGTGGGCGCGCGTCTCTTCTTGCGTCTTGAGGCTGATGGGCTGCCCTTGGATGCTGTTGGCGCCTTCGAACATCGCCGGGAGGCGCGCGGCGTCGACCTTGTCGACGTACTTGCCGGTCGGATCGCGATGGCAGATGCCCGCGAAGGATGCCCCGGTGAGATCGTCGTGCAGCGCCTGTGCGCCTACGCGATCGCAAAGGACGCCGAACATCTCTTCGCCGAGCGTGCCGCGCGGCGGCGGGGTGCGCGTGGCGTCGAAGTCATTCGCGCAAGCGGCAAGGAGGAAGAGACCACCGAGCGCCGAAAATCCGGCGGCGCGTCCAGCAAGACGAGACCGAGCCCTCATCGGCGACCTCCACGAACGTGAGCCATTGCTAGTCCTCTGCTCCGTCGCGTCGCGGCTTTGCTTCAGCCACGCGGACGGTGTTCTTTACTGCACGCGGCGCACCCGATGCGTCCACCGCATTTGCGAAACGGCGCCGAATTGAGACGCGCGAAGTCCATGCACAGCCTGCGCAATTCGTTGCACAGGGTGCGATTGTCTCCGTGCGTCAATCAAGCGCGATCACGGCGCGCGATCACACGCGCCGCGCTATCGCGAGCATCGCGCGCGAAGCCATACCGACGATGCGATCGAGCGACGCTTCGTACGCGCGTGATACGTCCGGTGAGTCACGCAGCGCCCAGAACGTCTCGCCCGCCGTCCATGCCCCTTCGCGCGCGTTGGCGATGCTGAAGATCTCCGCCGCTTCGTCCGCGCGGCCGAGCGCGTCGTCGATCGCGCGCGTGATGCCGCGTTCGAGCCACGGCTTCACGTCTTCGATCGTCGCCGAGAGCACGTCGTTGATCCGCGCGTAGTCGTCGTGCTCGGGCGTGCCGCGACGAAGGATGGCGCCGCGCTCGCGGCTCATGTCGAGCACGGTCAGCGCGAGATCGTGATTGATGTGCGCGTTCATTCCGGCGAGCGCGAAGGCGAGCGGCGCGATCGAAGTGTCGGCGCGCGCGTCGACGAGCGGCGCCCAGCATCGCGGCACGGGCGACGCTTCGAGCGCGCGGAAATAGTAGCCCGCGAAGACGACGTCCATCCGCGCGATGAAGGCGTCGTTCGCGAAGTAACCGGTGCCGAGGCGCGCCGCGACGTTCTCGGTCACACGCGTGTAGAGACGATTGAACCACGCGACGCCATCGTTCTCCGGAAGCGCGGCTTGGATACGCTGCATCGAAGCGATCACGTCGCGGATGGTCGTCGTCGTCGGCGTCGTCGTGCTCACCATGGGGGCGCGTACGATACGGCAGAAATCGCGTTCGAGACGCGTTTCGCGTCGCGCGACACCGGACGACTACAGGTCTAGCGTGGCTCTCCGGTCGAGCTGAAATTAAAGGTTCGACGGGCCGCCCGAACGACTCTAAGCAAGCGATATGAAGGTCGCTTCCACCCTCGTCGCGTTCACGTTGGCCACAACCCTCGCCTCGATCTCGAGCACCGCGCACGCGCTGCCGATCGAAGTCGAGCTCGGGGCGCAGGCGGGCCTCGGCAGCAATCCCTCGAACGCCAACGTCAACCCGCTGGGCTTCGGCATCGGCGCGCGCGGCGGCGTCTCGATCATCGGGATCTACGGCGGCCTTCGCGCGATCTACTACCTCGGCGGCGAAGAAGCGGGCGTCAAGTTCCACTCGCTCCAATACGGCATCGAGGGGGGCTTCAACATCCGCCTCCTCGACGATCTCCTCACGATTCGTCCGCAGCTCGGCATCGGCAACTACACGCTGACCGCGTCCGGTTCCATCGTCGGCGTCAACGTCGACACGAGCGACAGCAAGCTCTATCTCGAGCCCGGCGTCGTCGGGTACGTCTCGTTCGGCGGGCTGTTCGTCGGCGCGGACATCAACCTCCTCGCGATCCCCGGCGTCGACGAGCCCGGCCAGCGCGAGTCGAAGACGTGGACCGCGGTGACGATGCACGGGCAGGTCGGCTTCAAGTTCTGATCGCGCCTCTCAGCGCTTCTCGGGCGCTTCCCAGCGACCGCCCCATTCGCGCTGCAGATCCGAGAGGAGCGCCTCCCAAGCTTCGCGCGTCCGCGTCTCCGGAAACGGCGTCGGCAGCGCGGCCTTCGGGGCGCTCCACACCACTTGCACTTTGCCATCGCGCTCGATCTGACCAATCGCGATCCCCTTCACCGCGTGCCCCGTCGCCGGATCGATCCGGAGCTCGCCGAGCGGTGAGCTCACCCGCGATACGTTGAGCGCCGCGCGCACCGCGGCGGGCTCGAGGCTCTCGGCGCGCCGCACCGCCTCGGCCCAAAGGAGCACGGCGGAATAGCTCGTCGCCATGGGATCGGTCGCAGGGCGCAGGGGCCCGAACCGATCGTGCAGCGCTTGCAAGAAATCGCGATTCTCGGCGGAGTCGAGCTCTTCGAAGTAGCTCCACGCGAGGTAGTCACCGGCGACGATCGACGGATCGAGATCGCGATATCCGGTTTGATCGAGCGAGAAGCTGAGGAGCGGCGCTTGCTCGGGGCGAACGCCGGCCGCACGCAACGCACGGAGGAACGCGACGTTCGTGTCGCCGTTCACCATGTTGAGGATCATCGTCGCGCCGCTCTTGCAGATGCGCTCGACGACCGGCCCGACCTCCGACGTGCCGAGCGGCAGGAACGCCTCCCCCGCGACGGACGCGCCCAGGAGCTTCAGCTGATCTTTAATGATCTCCGTCGCCACCCGCGGAAAGACGTAATCCGATCCGACGAGGAAAAAGCTCTTTCGCTGCATGAACGCGAATGCCCAGCGCACCGCGGGAATGAGCTGCTGATTCGGGGACGCGCCCAGGTAAACGATCGACGGCGACGACTCGAGCCCTTCGTATTGAACGGAATAGAAGAGCAGACGACGCCGCTCCTCGAAAAGCGGGCGCACGGCGCGCCGCGCGGCCGATGTCCAGCAGCCGAAGACGAACGACACTTTGCTCTCGTCGAGCAGACCGCGGGCCGCATCGACGAACGAGTCCGCGTGCGATCGCCCGTCACGCACGACGGGCTCGACCTGCCGCCCGAGGAGGCCGCCGCTCGCGTTCACCTTGGCTATGGCGAGGAGCACCGCATCGACGAGCGACGACTCGCTCGCGGCCATCGTGCCGGTGAGCGAATGAAGGACGCCGATGCGGATCGGTTCTTTTCGAGCGAACACGCTCCCCGCCGCATCGGCGAGCGGCGCGCTCGCGTCGTCCGCTTTCGATGCCGCAAATCGCCCGCGCAAAAAGCTCCCGCCCGCGAGAACACCGACCCCTACCACCGATGCGCCGATGGCGATCGCTTGGCGTCGCGATAGCGTTTTTCCGGTCTGCGCCCACGTCTCTGCGGCCGACGGACGAAGCACCGGCCCTTCGTGCTCTGCCCACGACGCATGCGTCGCCCCCGACGGGGTCGCCCGGTTCTTCGAAGTGCGCTCCATCCGCACGAGCGCGCTCGCGGTATCGCCGCGCGCGAACGGCGCGAGCGCGCGCGCGAGCGCGACGATGCTCGAGTATCGATCGTCCGCCCGCTTCGACAGACAGCGCTGCACGACGTCCGCGAGCTCCGGCGCGACGCCGGGCGCGTCGATCCGCTTCGGCTCGGTGGTGAGGATCGCGGTCGCGATCGGGAGCACGCCTTGCCCTTGGGCATCGAACGGCAATCGCCCGGTGATCGCTTCGTACATGAGCGCGCCGATGGACCACACGTCCGCGCGCGCATCGACCGTGGACGGCGCGTCGAGCTGCTCCGGCGCCATGTACGCCGGCGTCCCGACGAGCCCTGCGACGGTGATGTTGCCCGCGGCTTCGGTCGCTTTGGAGATCCCGAAGTCGAGGACTTTGACAATCTCGGTGTCGTCGACCCGTTTGCAGATGAAGAGATTGTCCGGCTTCAAATCGCGATGAATCACCCCGACGGCGTGCGCCTCGGCGAGCCCTTCGCACGCTTGAAGGACGAGCGTGACCACCTCTTCTGGCGGCATGTGCCCGTGCTTGCGGATCCGATCGCCGAGGGTCTCGCCTTCGAGCAGATCCATGACGAGATACGGCTCACCCGTCGCGAGCGCGCCGACGTCGTGCACCTTCGCGACGTGCTCGCTCGTCAGCGACGCGAGGACGCGACCCTCGCGCTCGAACCGCGCGCGGTTCACGCCTAGAATCAACGCGTCCCCGCGGAGAATCTTGATCGCGACCGTCTTGCCGAGCTGCACGTGGCGCGCGGCGACGACGACCCCCATCCCGCCGGCGCCGAGGACGCGCACGACCTTGTACTTCCCGCCGAGGATTTCCCCCGGCATCACCGGCGTGCGTCTTCCGGAGGCGGGGCCCTCGGCCATCGAACAACGGTAGACCTAGCCAAAAACCCCCGCAACGGTCCGCGGACTATCGAGAACGTCGGCGGAGAGACAGAAAGAGGAAGCCGCAGGGAGGCACGGAGGGGCGAGAGGGTTCTAAGCGACCCGGACGCGCGGAGAGCGTCGCGACCTGCCGTTTGGCTTCTCCGCGCGTTACATGTCGCGCAAATCCAAGATCTCCTCCGTGCCTCCGCGCCTCCCAGCCTTCTCGCTTGAGCGTCAGAAGGTGGTCCGCGAAACCGCACCCGGTCCGTTTGCGTATGAAGAGGCACCGACCATGCGCACGCTTCGAGCCAAGACCGCAGCCGCCCTCTCGCCTCTTTTCGTTCTGACCATCGTCACCGCTCTGGCCGCCTGCCGCGGAGCGACGACTTCCATGCCCGAGCCCGAGGTGAACACCGACATGCACACCACAGAGACTGCGCGAAACGCGCATCCCGTCCGTCGAGTCGTCGGCACCAATCCCGGCCATGTCGGCCGCGGAACCCCGCTCGTGCCAAGCGAAGGGCACGCCCTCGCCGCCTTCGCGGCAGGTTGCTTCTGGGGCGTCGAGGACAACTTCCGCCAAGTGCCCGGAGTAACGGCGACCGCCGTCGGGTACACCGGCGGTCACACCGACGATCCTTCGTACGAGTCGGTCTGCACGCACACGACCGGGCACGCCGAGGCGGTGCTCGTGGAGTTCGATCCGAAGGTCGTGCGGTACGAAACGCTCCTCGACGTCTTTTTCCAAAACCACAATCCGACCACCAAGAACCGCCAGGGCCCGGATATCGGTGATCAATACAGGAGCGCCGTCTTCACCTTCTCCGCCGAGCAGGAGACGCTCGCGCGCGCCGCGATGGCAAAAGCCCAAGCGGATCACGAGAAGCCCGTCGTGACACAAATCAGCCCCATTCCGCGCTTCTGGAAGGCCGAGGAGTATCACCAGCAATACGACGAAAAAACCGGGACACACTCCTGTCCGCTCCCGCGCGGATTGCCTCGAGGCACGTGAGGCCCTCCCATCCATCTCATCGGATAAATCGGATGAGATAATTGCCAATGCGATAACGCGCTATTGCGCTTCCGCCAGGGGCAAACTTTGTTATCGAAGGCGGACGCGGGAGTTGGCAAAGGAGACATGCGCCTTACGTTGGCAGGCGGGACTTGGACTGGCTGCGCCATGCGCGGCCGTGAGGGAAACCAACCCCCTGCCAGTGAGTATCACCATGAGCAGCGTTACACCCGAGACGGCGGGCACTCCGGCCTCCGTCAAAGAAGAGGACACCACCCTCGAGACGAAGCCGCGCCGCGCGCGTGGCTTCGCCGCGATGGATCGCACGCGGCAAAAGGAGATCGCCCGCAAAGGCGGCCGCGCCGCGCACGCACGAGGGACGGCGCATCGCTTCGACGCCGACGAAGCGCGTGAAGCGGGTCGCAAGGGCGGCGCAGCCGTGAGCCGCGATCGCGATCACATGGCCGAAATCGGCCGCGCGGGCGGCCTCGCGCGCCAGCGCAAACCGGGCACGGAGCCTGGGGGCGAGCCGAAACCGAATTAGCGCCAAGCGCTTCTTCGTGCGCAAAAGGCGCAACTCCGTTGCGCCGATCCCGCGGTCGCGCCGCGAGGCGCGTGCAACGGAGCACCGTGTTCGTGCGCGAGCGATCGTGCACGCTATCGATACTGGTCAATCGGCGTATCAGGGGATTTCGTCGATACCGATGTCCCAACCGCCCACCGGGCGGATTGTGCCGTCGATATCGACGCGCGCGGGGCCGATGGGCAAAAACGGGGTGACGTCGATCCCGATGCCACGGAGCGGGCTCCCGGGAGCGATGTGAAAGTCGGTGGAGCCGAGGAACGTCGGATCGGCGATGACGTTCCCCGCGCTCGACTGACACCCCGTCCAGGTGCACGTATTGATGGAGCTCGCGTCGTCGCGGAAAGCGGCGAGCTGGGCGTCGTGCATCGCGTGACGGTTCGCGCCGGCGTTCGGGGGCGACGGCTCGCCGGCGTAGGTCGGCGTGAAGAGCGAGTTGGCGTGGAGCTTCGTCGTCCCGCTGAACGCGATGAGGAGCGCGTCGGACTCGCCGGTAGCGCGGTTTGCCCAAGCGCCGCCGGTCGGGGTGCGCCCGCCGAGGACGTTGTTCGCGATCGTCGCGATGCCCGCGTTCAAAAGGCCGATCGACGACTCGGTGCCGCGGCCGCCGAAGATCGCATTGTTGAGAACGATCGCGGTGGCAGGCGTCGATTGAAGGACGTTGTTGTGGAAGCCGGCGGAGGTGGCCGTGCCCGAGCCGTCATCGCCGGGATTGATGACGTTCGCGACGAGACGCATCGTCTTGTAGTTCTGAACCGCGGTCGCGAACGACGTGCTGCTGCCCGGGCCGCAGCCGATCCGATTGCCGAAGAGCGTCGCCACACCGAGGTTGTTCACGCCGAAGGCGCTGCTCGACGTCGGCGTGCCGGCGTCGATCACGTTCTCGTAGAGGAGCACGTTCGTCGCGGTGCCCGGGATCTGCACCGCGACGGTCTGGATCCCCTGCCCCGCCGTGATGTTCGAATACGCGACCGTGACCTGCGCCGAGCTGTTGATCGTGAGCCCGAAGATCGGTGCGCCCGGGCGCTTTCCGCCGCGGATCGTGAACCCCTGGAAGACCGCGCGAGCGGCGGCGTTGATCGAGACCCAGCCGTCGTAGTCCACGCAGACGCAGCTCGCGGAGCAGCCCGCCCCGTTGCGGCAGGCCGTGCCGTCGAGGCTGTCCAGGTGATCCCCGCCCCCGATGACCGTCTCGTTGAGCGCGGGATCGTACGTCCACGCCGCCGGATCGTAACCACCGTACAGGCGCATGTTCGTCGCGAAGCCGACGGTGTTCGGGTACGTCCCTTTCGCGACGAAGATCGCGCGATCGACGTTCGCGCTCTGCGCTTCGATGACCGCCATTTCGATGGAGCAATACGGTACGGCCTTGGAGCCGTGACCGAGCGCAGCGTCGGAGCAGCTCGCGGATTGGACATCGACGTACACGCCCGGCCCCACGCTCGCGACGAGCGCGCCGCCTGCGCAATCGTTGTCCACGCCGTCGTCCGCGAGCTCCTGCATCGCGGGGCTCACGAACGGATTCGTGTCGTCGCAGTCCAGGCCGAGGCAGCCCGCGCCCGTGCCGTAGCCGTCACCGTCGAGATCGAGGCAGGGGGCGGCGTCGGGCGCGCTGTCGATCGGCGCGTCGGGCCCAGCGGCGTCGGTGAGCGGCGCGTCGGCGGCGTCGATCACGTCGGCGACGGTGTCGATCGGCGCGTCGATCGGAGCATCGCCGCTCGCGTCGCTCGGCGGGCTCGTGTCGCTCGGCGCGGTCGCATCGCTCGACGCATCGCTCGCGTCGGGCGCAGCGCGATCGCCGCCCGATGCGTCGCGGCCTGCATCGACATCACCGCCCGGGGCGTCCGAGCCGCACCCGAGGGCCGCGAGCCATGGCGCGAAGATCATCACGACGAAGACTGCGCGCGTTCCCCGAGACGCACGTGATCGCATCGTTCGACGGTATCGCGTTCGCGGCATGGCACAATGCGGTGCAAAGGTGGGAACGAGCGCGACGTGGACGAAGGTAGTGCAGGCTGCGCACGAGGCGCAGAGCCAAGCAACGTTCCGTGCGCGCGCGCTCGACGTGATCGCGGACGAGGTGCCGCACGACGCCGCGATCTTCCACGCGCTCAATCCGCGCGTGCCGCTCGATACGGGCGCGTTCCGCGGGCTCGATCCGCGCGCGATCGCCGCGACGATGCCGCATTGGGATCAGTACGCGGTGGATCTCGCGCGGTGGCGTGACGTGGCGATGGAGCGCGGCGGGGTGGCGATCGATACGGACGCGTTCGCTCCGAGCGATCGACGGCGATTGCCGTACTTCCTCGAGCTCGCGCGGCCGCTCGGCCTTCGCAGCGGGATGCTCGCGCACCTCACGATGCGCGAGCGGATCGTATCGGTCGTGGCGCTCTTTCGAAAGCGCGCTCCGGCATTCTCGGCGAGCGACGCGGACCGCATGCGCGCCCTCGCGCCGGTCCTCGCGGTCGCGGACGCGGCGCTCGCGGACAAGGCCGTCGGCATGCCGATCGCGCGTCTTCGCTGCGTCGACGATCGTCTCACGCCGCGGCAGCGCGAGCTCGTCGAGCGCGTCGCGCTGGGCCACACGAACCGCGAGATCGCCGATGGGCTCGGCGTATCGGAGAACACGGTGCGCAATCAGCTCGCGGTGGTCTTCAAGAAGCTCGGCGCGGCCAACCGCGCGGAGGCGGTGCATCACGCCGTCCTGCGCTGACGCGGACGGGTACGAACGTACTATGGGGCGCGCGCGAGGCTCGCCGTAGGTTCGGCGCATGAACGAACTCGCACTTGCCGGAAACGACACTCTCACCGTGCACGAGCGCGCACCGTGGCTCGATCGCACGATGTACCCGTTCGTGTCGCGCGACATACCCCTCGCCGCGGGCGTCATGCACTACGTCGACGAAGGCGCAGGCGAGCCGATCGTCTTCGTGCACGGCACGCCGACATGGTCCTTCTTGTGGCGGCATGCGATCGCCTCACTGCGCGCGACGCATCGTGTGATCGCGCCGGATCATCTCGGCTTCGGCCTCAGCGAGAAGCCGGGCGACTGCACGCCCGCCGCGCACGCCGCGAATCTCGCGGAGCTCATCGGGCGCCTGGGTCTGCGTCGAATCACCCTCGTGGCCCACGACTTCGGCGGGCCGATCGCGATGGCGTATGCGCTCGCGCACCCGGAAAACGTCGCGCGGATCGCGATCGTCAATTCGTGGATGTGGAACCACGACGATCCGCGAATCCGTCGCATGAGCCGGCTCGTGGCGAGCCCGATCGGGAAATGGCTCTATTTCGGGCTCAACGCGTCCCCGCGTTTCATCATCCCGAGCGCGTACGCGGACCGACGCAAGCTGACGCCCGCGATCCATCGTCATTACATGATGCCGTTCGCGCGGCGGCGCGATCGCATGGCGACGTGGGTGCTCGGGCGCGAGCTGACCGGCTCCGACGCGTTCTTCGATTCGCTGTGGACGCGGCGCGCCGCCATCGGGAGCACCCCGCTCCTTCTCGCGTGGGGCGCGCGCGATCCCGCGTTCGGCACGGGGTATCGCGATCGTTGGCTCGCGGCCTTCCCCCACGCGCAGCACGTGGGCTTCCCGAACGCTGGGCACTTCGTCCAAGAAGAGGCGCCCGAGGAGCTGACCGCGACGCTCGCGTCGTTCGTCAGTGCGACGTGACGCGCATCGTCGGGCGCGCATCGATCGCAGCGACGCGACGGCCGACGTCGACGAGGAGGCGCGCATCGTCGACGGCGCCTTCGAGGTCCCAGTCGGCTTTCACGTCGTCCGTGACCTTGTGATAGTCGTGCGCGACGTACGCCGCGCGCATCGATGCGCCGAACGAGGGCGGCCGGTTCACGTACCCTTCCCCCGGATGAAGAAAGTGGAGCGCCGGCACCCCTTTTTTCACGAGCTCGAAGTGATCCGAGCGGAAGAAATAGCCCTTCTCGGGCTCCGGATCGGCGCGAACCGTGCGCCCTTGCGTCTGCGCGGCCAGGGTGAGCAGATCGTCGAGCGACGACTTGCCGTGGCCGATGCTCACGATCGATCGCGTGCGCCCCCACATGTTCATGCAATCCATGTTGATGTCCGCGAACGTTCGCGCGAGCGGATAGAGCGGATGGGCCGCGTAGTACTTCGCGCCGAGGAGGCCGGTCTCTTCGCCGGTCGGCGATAGGAACAAGATGGTCCGCGGCGGCGGGGGCCCCTTCGCGAACGCGCCGGCGATCGCGAGCATCGTGGCGACGCCGGACGCGTTGTCGATCGCGCCGTTGTGGGTCCCGTCCCCCTCGCTCGGGGCGCGGCCGAGGTGATCCCAGTGGGCCGTGTACATCACGTACTCGTCCGCGTGGGGCCCCTGCCCGTCGACCTTCGCGATCAGGTTGCGCGACTCCATTTCGCGGAGCTTCGTGTCGACGGTGAAGCTCGCCTTCGCCCCCAACGGAACGGCTTTGAACCCGCGCTTCGCCGCGGCGCGTTTCAGCGCGTCCAGATCTTGCCCCGCCGCGGTGAAGATCTCGCGCGCCTTCGGCCCGGTGATCCACGATTGCACGAGCACCGGCTCCGGCCCGCCGGGCTGCGCGATGTCGAGGCTCTCTTTCGTCCAGCCGCTTTTGACGACCTCGTACGGATAGCCGACTCCCTCCGTATCGTGGACGATGATCACCGCCGCTGCGCCTCTGGCCGCGCCGATCTCGAACTTGTACGTCCAGCGGCCGTAGTAGGTCATCGCTCGCCCTTCGAAGACCGCGTCGTCGAGCTTCGACGGATCGTCCGCTCGCGTGACCGGCGGATCTCCGATGAGCATCACCACCGTCTTGCCGCGGACGTCGACGCCTTCGAAGTCGTTCCACGCATATTCCGGGGCGACGGCGCCGTAGCCGACGAAGATCATCTCGTTGGCGTCGAGGGCGATATGCGCCGAAACCCGACGCGACGCAGCCACGAAGTCGTCGGGCGCACGGAGAGCGACGACCCGATCGCCGATCGCGATCGAGAGCGCGGGCGTCGGTGTGAAGCCGATCATCGGAACGCGCTGCACGAAGGTCCCGTCGGGGTTGCCCGGGCGAAGACCGAGCGCGGTGAAGCGCTCCGTCAGGTAACGAACCGTGCGCTCCTCGCCCTGCGTCCCGGGCGCGCGCCCCTCGAAGGCGTCCGACGCGAGGACGCGGATCGGCTCGAGGATCGCTTCACGCGTGATCCCGTCGGAGGCGAGCGGCGGAGGCGTGGACGCGGGGCGATCGGTGGTGCAGGCGAGGAAAACGGAGAAGAGCGCGAGAGCGGCGATGCGCATGCGCGCGCATGCGTAGACTACGGCTTCACGCTCGTCCACGCCGGATCGTACGTCACCATGCGGTAGATCCACGTGTCCATCGCATCGGAGTATCCCGTGTAGAGGGCGACATGGAGCAGGCCCGGTAGGTAGAAGTATTTCGCGAACGGCCAATCTTTGTCGGCGTGCGCCGCGAAGGCATCGAGCTCCGCCTCGAAGCCGACCGGGCCGAGGTTCATGAACGTCGAGATGACCGAGTCCGTCTTGTACGAGATGAGGCCGAAGCGGCTGCTCGGATAGCGCACGCGATAGAAGTCGACGTAGTTCGCGATGTCGTCGTTGCACTGCGGACAACCCTCCGGCGCCTCGAGACCCCAGGCGTCGCGCCACGCTTTCCAGCGCGCCGGCTCCGGTGCGATCGGCTGCCCGGAGTCGTCGAGGACGTTCACGCTCGCGAGGGGAAAGGCCTCGAAGACGCGCGGAAAGTTGAGCGCCGCGCCGAAGCCGCCGGCGCTCGATCCGGTGACCCACACGCGCTTGGCGTTCGGGCGCGTGACCACGAGGCGCGCGAGGAGGAGCTCGAAGTTCTTCGCGCCGACGTGGTACGCGCTGCGAATCGTGCCGTTCACGTCGTAGGCGGCGACGCGGCTTCCGGCGTGAACGTCGCCGGTGCAATAGGGGATGAAGACCATGCTCATCGCACGGAAGGGGTTCGTCGGCCGCGTGCGATCGAGGATGGGAACGTTCCGTTGCCCGTCTCCGTCGAACTCCTTCTTGCCGTACCCGCTCAGGTTGAACGCCGTCGAGACGACGCCGTAGCAGGAGCTCCCGTCCCAACAGGCGCCGCCGCCTTCGAAGAAGACGATGAGGTCGTCGCTCGCGTCGGTGAGGCTCACGCCTACGCCCGTCGGCGTTCCGTCGGCGCAGTGGGAGCCTTCGATCTCGATCCACGTCCATTGCTCGCGGGGCGCATCGATCTTCTCCGCGTCTTTTGGAGGCGCGGGCACCGGCGGCGGATTGCCCGCGACGCCGTTCGGCGGCGTGGGATCCCCCTTCGGATAATCGGTGTCGTAGCGAACGCCCGGATCCTCGGGCGGAAGCGTGGAGTAGACGCTGGACTTCGTGCTCGTGCCTCCGCCATCCGGCGTCCCGCACCCGAGCGAAGCGCACACGATCCCGAGAAGCGCCCATCTCGACATGGCTGCCTCCTACGGGTCGCCATGCTCTCCATCCACTGACCGCCGGTCAATGTGCACTCTACAAGTGCCGTCAATGAGACGAGCCGATGACGCATCGCACGGCCATTCGCCGGCTGAGACGCGTCAGGCGCGATGAAGGTGAAGCGCGAGGATCTCGCTCTCGGTGTTGAAGCGCACGGGTATGCCCGAGGTGCCCGCGCCGGCGTTCGTGATCCCTTGCATGTCGCGGTAGCGCCAGTGGCCTCGATAGAAGTCGCGTCCTGCGCGCAGATGTTTGATGAGGACGCGGCCGCCGGGGAGGACGACTTGCCCCGCGTGGGTATGCCCCGTGAGATAGAGCGAGACGCCCGCGGCCTCCGCGGCGTCGAAGAGCTCCGGCGAATGAATCAGAGCGATCGTGAAGTCGTCCCGCGCCGCCTCGAGCGCGTGAAGGCTCATGTCGGTGTAGTAGTAGTGCACGTCGTCGGTGCCGACGATCCGGATGCGCTCGCCGTCCTTCGTGAGGGCGACGTTCTCGTTGATGAGCATCCGGATCCCCATCGCTTCCATCGGCGCGACCATGTGGCAGTCGTCGTGGTTGCCGAGGATGCCGAGGAAGCCCTGCTTCGTGCGCACGCCGCGGACGATCCGCTCGAGGCTCGCCATGACGTGACGGATCGGGCCGTGTAGCTCGGTGCGATAGTCGCCGGTGAGGACGCAGAGGTCGAACTCGCGGCCGCGGGTGAGCTCGACGATGCGATCCTCGATGCCGGGCATCCCGTCGAGGTGCGGATCCGAGATGTGGAGGATGGTGAAGCCGTCGAAGGCGCGCGGGAGACGCGGGAAGTACAGATCGAGATCCCGGAGGACGATGTTCGCCGCGTTTTGCCAGCCGCGCTCGAACTGGCCGATGCGCTTGAGGCCCCATTCGAACGTCTTCATCATCACGAGGAGCGCGTACCACTGCTGCTTGCGCTTCCCGCCATAGCGCTTCGTGACGAGGTTCTGGGTCTCCATCCAGAAGCGGTTGTTCGCCCACATCTGGCGCGCGTTGATCGACGCCGGCGGGGGGAAGGTCGCGGCGGTTTGCGCGGGTGATGGCGCGGGTGATGGCGCGTCCGGGGTGCGCTCCAGGTGTGCGGTTTGCGCGTCGAGCACCGGCATTGTCTCAGCATAACGCTGCGATCGGCGGGAGGCCTAGGCGCGGTAGATCGAATCGCGCGATGGCGCGTCCGAACGCGCATGCACCGATACATCGCGCGCCTCGCTCCCGTTGTCCTCGTGTTCGTCGCGGCTTGCTCGCGCCCCTCTGGCCTGCAGCGCGCTCCGCAGCGCGACGTCGCCGCCGAAGAGGCGGCCCAGCGCAGCACGACACGGTCGACGCTCGCGGTGCATCGGGCGCAGCAGCTCGAGCGGCTTCACGCGTACGCGGAGGCGGGGCAGTTCCCGCACGATCTCACGGTGGCGCCGAGCCTCCACATGTTCCGCGATGCCGACGGGCGTTACTGCGCGGTCGCGAACCTCGTTCATCAGGACGGGCGCGACGATCTCGTCGAGGCGACGGTGCGCGAGCGGAACGATCTGGCGATCGCCGACGTGAGCGACGGGCCGATGATGGACTGGGTGCTCGGGTCGGGGCTCACGCAAGAGGAGCTCGCGCGGATTCAGCTGCCCGCGCCGGTGATGATGCCGCAGGTCAAACCGCGGGTGAATCCGGTGGCGAAGGTCGAAGCGCCGAAGCCTGCGGGCATGACGGAAGCGCAGATGATCGCGACGGTGCGCGCGCACGTCGCGGAGGTGGAGCGGGAGCTCCGGGCGAACGAGAGCGCGAGCCTCGACGCGGCGGTCACGCGGTACATGGCGGTGCGAGTGAACGCGCTGGCGCTCGGGCCGAAGTCGTAGGCGGATTTCGGTACACGGTCGTACCGGAATCGCGATTTGCGCAAGAGCCTTCCCATCGTGCGGCATGTCTCGTCGCCGCTCGTTCGTGCGACATGCTCGTTCGCATGGCGGACGTAAGAGTCGGCCCGGTCGATCGCAATGGCGTTCGACGGGAGACAAACAACGATGAAATTGACGAGCCTGTTCCTTTGCGCGCCGCTGGCCGCGCTCGTGATCGCTTGCAGCGCTGCGCCGACGTCGACGTCCGAGACTGAGACGACGACGCACGCAGACCAAGCGCTGAGTCTGGGAGGCGACGGTCCGAGCTTCCCCAACCCGTGCGAGGGCCATATCTGCCCCGACGGACAACACTGCTCCGCTCCCGCGGACGCGCCGATATGCGTGGCGGACGAGACGCCGGACGCGGACCCGCCCATTCCGGATTTCCCGCGCGATCCCTGCCACAAGTTTCATTGCCCCACCGGCTACCAGTGCCAGGCTCCGGCCGATGCGCCGAAGTGTGTGCCGGTTCACCCGACTCCAAACCCGTGCGCGACCGTCCTCTGCGCGTTTCCGAAGCGCTGCTATGCGGTCGGCAGGCGCGCCGTCTGCCGATAACCCGACTTATTAAGCGGCAACTTTCCGCACAGCGCGGACAAATCCGGACCTTCGCAGCGAGTTACGCCAGAAGCCTGTAGACTCCCAGGGTCATGCGTGCGCGCGGAGAACCGGATTGAACGACGACGCGGACTCGCGCGATCGGATCGGCCGGGTCCTCAACGACAAGTGGACCCTCGAGAAGCTGCTCGGGATCGGCGGCATGGGAGCGGTGTACGAAGCGCGCCATCGCAATGGCGCGCGCGCCGCCGTGAAAGTGCTGCACGCCGATCTCGCGCGGCATCCCGATGTGCGCGATCGCTTTTTGCGTGAGGGGTACGCGGCCAACAAGGTCGAGCACTCCGGCGCGGTGAAGGTGATCGACGACGACAAGATCACGACCGGGCCGGACGCGGGCACGGCGTACCTCGTCATGGAGCTGCTCGTCGGAGAGTCGCTCGAGGACCGCGTCGAGCGGGGGCCGCAGGTCGGCGAGCGCGAGCTCTTGCGGATCGCGGATGCGGTGCTCGACGTCCTCGAGGCGGCGCACGAGCGCGGGGTCGTGCATCGCGATCTGAAGCCCGAGAACATCTTTTTGGCGAAGGACGACTCGGGGGAGACGAAAGTCAAAGTCCTCGACTTCGGCCTCGCGCGCCTTCGCGATACGGCGACGACGACGATGCACGGCGTCGCGGTGGGCACGCCTTCGTACATGTCGCCCGAGCAAGCCTCGGGCAGGCACGACGAGATCGACGGGCGCGCGGATCTCTTCTCGCTCGCGGCGAGCGCGTTTCGGCTCGCGACCGGGAGACGGATTCACGAAGGAGGAAACGCCGTCGAGCTCGTGACGAAGATGGCGAACCTCCCGGCGCCGAAGATCCGGACGGTGGCGCCGCAGGTGTCAGAGCCGTTCGCGCGGGTGATCGATAAGGCGCTCTCCTTCCGCAAAGAGGATCGCTACGAGGACGCGGCCGCGATGCGCGAGGACGTGCGGCGCGCGCGGCGCGAGCTCGACGATCTGCCGCCGAATTCGCGGGCGTTCGCGGAGGCGCCGACGATCGTGGCGATGGCGCCGGGCGTCGGTGCGAAGAAGGAGCCGACGATCGAGCTGTCGGGCGGCGATCTGGTCGACGTCAACAAAGTTGCCGCGCGGCCGAGCGGCAACACAGTCGACCTCGCGAGCCTCGACGCGGCGATCGAGCTGAGCGCGCGCGATCTGAAGATCGAAGAGAAGCGCGACGCGAGCGACATTCCAGAGGTCAGCGCAGCGGAAGCGAGCGACAGCAACGCCGGCGCGCGCATGACGACGCCGGAGCAGTCCGGGCCCACGCTGCGCAAGCTCGTCGCGGGGCGCGACACGGTGAAGCCCGCGGAAGACGAGCAGCGCGTTTTGGCGCTTCCGCTCGGCGATCCGCGCGAGAGCGCGCTGCCGCTCACCCCGCCGAGACCGCCCGCGCCGTCACGCGACGAGCGCGAGGTACGACCGCCTGCACCGTCGCGCGCGGAGCGTGAAGCGCCGCGACCGCCCGCGCCGTCACGCGTCGAGCGCGAGGCCGCGCCGGCGCTGGGCGAGCGGGCGAAGGTCGACGTTCCGCGCGCGCCGCTGCCGTCGCTCGGCGAACGTCGACAACCCGGAGCACCGCGCGAGCCGGGCGCGCCGCGGATCGCGCATTCGATTCCCGACGAGGCGAGCGTCATTCTTCCGCAGGAGCGGAAGCGGCCATCGCTCATTCCGGTGATCACCGCGCTCTTTCTGGGCGGGATCGCGGTGAAGCTCGCGCTCGAGACGAAGACCGTTGTTCCCGAGCCGGTGGCCGAGGACGCGGCGGTTGCGGCGGTCGTCGAAGCGGGCGTAGACGCGATGAGCTCGGGACCGCTGGTCGAAGCGGTCGACGCGGCGCCGCTCGTGGAGATGCCGCCGGATACGGGCGACGCAAGCGAAGAGAGCGACGCGGCCGATGCAGCGATCGACGACGCGGCGATCGACGGCGATGACGGCGATGAGGACGCGGCGATCGAGATCGAGGAAGAGCCGACGCGGCCGGCACCTCACGCGTCGGGCGCTCCGTCCGTCAAGCCGACGCCGAAGCCGACCACGAAGCCGACCACGAAGCCGAAGCCGAAGCCGCATCCGTCCGCGACGCCGCCGCATCGGCGGCATTGACGGTCAGTACGGATTGTCGTCGGCGGGCTGCGGCTTCGGACGCGGCTTCGCGGGAGGCTTCGGGCGCGGCGGCGGCTTCTTCGCGCTCGCGGCGGCCGATGCGCTCGCGGCGGCGGACGCGCTCGATGCGGGCGCCGCGCTCGATGCGGGCGCCGCGCTCGATGCGGGATTCGCGCTCGATGCGGGATTCGCGCTCGATGCGGGATTCGCGCTCGCCGCGGCGCTCTCCGACGGCGCACCGCTCGACGGCAAGGCCGCCGCGGAAGCAGATGGCGTAGATGCCGGCGGCGATGCGCTCGAAGCTTCGCTCGACGTGAGGCTCGCGCCCGAGCCCGCGGTCTGCGTCACCGGCCCACGCTGCGCAGCGACGAGCGCGCTCAACCGCCCGCGAAACGCGAAGCCTGCCGCGCCCACGATCGCCAGCGCGATCACCAGCCACATCCCGCCTGCGCCGCGGCGACGCCCCTCGTCACCCGCGCGCGCCGACGCGGCGCCCTCTTCTTCCGCGCCGGATGGCCGCTTGCGCGTGACGAGGCCGATCGGGATGCTCTGCTGCATCTCGCGCATCGGCCCGAGCTCGGCCTTCGCCGCCTTGACGGCGGGCTCCTCACGCGCCTCTTTCGTCGCCGCCGCGGCAGCTTCGGCTTCGCGCGCCGCGATCTTCTCGCGCGCCGCGATCTTCGCCGCGTCCGCTTTGCTCGGGCCCATGCCGGGCGCGGTCCGCTCGCGGATGACCGCCGGGCTCACCTCGGTGTCGCGCGGATCGGGCGTCGCGATGATCGGCGCGGCGGCGCGAATGCCTTGAAGCGTGCGCTCGCGCATCGAGACGAGCTCGCCGATGCGCTCGAGCGACTCTTCGTCGACGTCGATGAACTTGAGCCCCATCCCGGCCGGGCGCTTCGCGTCTTCGTCTGCGAGGCGAATCCATGCGACGCGCGCGACGACGGCGATCACCTTCGCTTCGCCGCCCACGTGCACCTCGAGCTCGAGGCGCCTTCCGGCGGGGAGCGGGTCCGACGTCTTCACGAAGATTCCGCCGCGGCCGATGTCGTGCGCGTCGGCTTCATCCATCTCGCCGGGGGCTCGCTCGAAGCGGACGCGAATACGGGAAAGCTGCGCGCGGGCGTGCTGCCTCGATTCAGTGTCCATGGACGGCCCGTACCCTACTCGGTCCGCCAACAAGCGCCAGCTTCAGTGGTATTTGCCCAGCGCGAAAGCAAAGTTGAAGTACCGCGGCGCGAGATCGGTCGCGAGGCGGATACGCCACGGATCGTCGCCGAGAAGGCCGAACGGGTTGAAGCGAAAGAGGCGCACGTCGATCCCGCTCGTCACGTGGGCGCGCGCGTTGACGTCGTCGTAGCGGGCGGGCTCGAGGTACGCCCCACCGCGAACCAGCACCCAGTTTCGGACCACCTCCGTCTCGAAACCGATACGCGCCGACAGCACCGTCTTCTGTCCGGAGAGGGTGCGCTCTTGGGTGAGGAAGTCGGTAATACCGACGGAGTCCGGTGTCGCACCGGTGATGAGGAGGCTCGCGAGGAGGAGCACCTGCTGCCGATCCCAAAGGCGCGCCTGGGCAGCCTGCGCGCGCTCGATCGTCCGGAGCGCTTCGCGGATCTCTCCGTCCTCGCGCGATTCGATCGCGAGCTCCTCGAGCTCGAAGCCGCGCCGCACGCGTTCACGATTCTTCTCGGGGGCCGCGGCGATCGCCCGATCGTACGCCGCCGCGCGCTCGAGGCGCTTCTGGTCGTACTGCGCGCGGATCGCGTCCTCGGCGTACTGGACGTCGACGCGCGGGGGATTGAGCGGGTGCCGTCCGAGCTCCATCGCCGCGCCGACCTCGACCTCCCAAGGCACGACGATGTGCGACGGAAGGATCTTGCCGCCGATGACTTGCGAGCCGTCCGAGAGCTGCGATGTGCCGTGGACGTTGCTGGCGGTGATCTCGGATCGCACGGTGGCGCCGACGCGGAACTGCGTGTTCTTCGGCTTCACGATGACGCCGATTTGGCTCCCGGCGCCTCCGTGGGAAAGGAGCGGATCGCTCACGTTCGCGATCTGCTCGTCGAGGGAGAACGCCGCCGCGCGAAAGCCGCCGCCGATGACGAGCTGGCCGTTGAGGAAGGCGTTCGCGATCGAGCCGGTGACCCGATTGATGATCACCTGGCCGATCTGCGACTGCGACCGCGACGTCTCCTCGAGGCTGAGGCGCAGCTGATCGTAGACGACCGTGACGCCCATCGATGCGTACTGCACCTGCAGGCCGAAGTTGTAGGTCACCGAGTTACTGAAGCGTGTCGGGAGCGACGAATACGAGGCGCCGCGGTTCTCGAAGTCCGTACCGGCGAAGGCGCCGGGATTGGTGAAGCCGAGACACAGATCGTAGTCCCAGAGGCGAAGGCTGTACGGCGCGCGCACGGCGGGGGAGGCGGCGTTCGAGTATTCCCCCTCGCACCACTCCGCGAGCGAGGTGTACGCGCCGGCGAGGCCGATCACCCGGCTCGCGGTCGTCACCGGGCCTTGGAACAGATCGAGACCGAAGTCGCTCTTCGTGATCGCGGGGCCGCGCTTCGTCTGCGCTGCACCCTCGCGCGCGCCGAGAAAGACCGCCAGCACGACGCTCGCGGTGAAGACGTTTCTTCGCCACGCCAACATGGCCGCCCCTAGTACCACGAGCGCGGGGAGGAAGCGGAGCGCGCATACGTATCTCATCGCCGGAGGAACCTCTGATGAAGCTCGCGCTCTCGTGGATCGCCCTACTCGCCGTACCGTGCAGCTTCGCGCTTCTCGCGCCGATCGGCTGCGGTAGCACCTCGAACGGCGCTCAGCCGTTCGGAGACGGTGGCACCCCGGACGGCGGCGGCGGCCCGGCAGAGGAGCCGCAGGATCCGCCGCACGCGCTCGGGTCGATCTTCTTGGGCGAAACGCACGCCGCGGGGAAATCGACGGTGACCCCGATCGTCTCGGCCGCGTTCGTGCCCGATACAGCGGGGGCGACGAAGGCGTGCACGAAGACGATCGCCGGATGTGAGCTCTTCGTGGCGCCGTCGTGCGAGTGCAACGACGGCGAAGTGTGCACCATGGACAGCGCGTGCAAATCGAAGTGCGTGAAGCCGTGCACCGCGAGCTGCAAGAGCGACGAAGAGTGCTACTTCGCGACGTCGTCGACCGCCGCGTGCCGGAAACGCGAGGCATTCAACGCGGGAGCGCTCGCGTTCGCGGGGACAACGACGCCGATCACCCTCTTTCCACCGTACAGCTTCACCGCGACGGACATGCACGGCGCGCCGTTTTTGGCGGGCGCGAAGATCCAAGTGCAAGCGTCGGGGGCGACGGAGGCGGGCTTCGAAAAGTTCGACGAGACCTTCACCGCGACCTCGTTCCTCCAGACGAATCCGTCGCTCGACAAGATCGCGAAGAGCACCGTCTTCGGATCCGGGAGCGTGCCGATCGGCTGGGAGCCGGGGGCGGACGCGATCGTGATCACGGTGAGCGGCCCGGGTGGGAGCGCGACCTGCAAAGCCGATGACGCCGCGGGGAAGTTCGATCTCCCGCGCACGGTCATCCAAGCGGTGTCCGGTGAAGCGGGAGGCACGCCCACCCTCGCGCTGAGCGTGTCGCGCCAGCGCAAAGAGGTGAAGAAGGATCTGAAGACGAAGGGGACGATGACCACCGCCACGGTGCAGTCGCTCGGCTTCGTCGAGCTGACGACCGCCTCGATGGAATCGACGTCGTTCGTCGGCTGCTACAGCGGCGAGACGATGTGCGACGACGAGTGCGTCGATCTTCGTTCGTCGAGCGAGAACTGCGGCGCGTGCGGGCACGTGTGCTCGGGCGGATATTGCGAATCGGGCAAATGTCCGGGCGACCCGACACCGCCCGACGCAGGCGGCGGCAAGACGTGCGCGGCGTGCACGCAGGCGGCGATGACGGGTGCGTGCAAGGCGAAGGTCAGCGCGTGCCAGGCGAGCCCGGAGTGCCTCGCGCTCGATTCGTGCGTCCGCGGCTGCAGCGATACGACGTGCCAGGACAACTGCGTCGACGCGCACCCGGACGGCCTCGACGCGTTGAACGGCGTCCTCGGGTGCTACTGCGATACGGCGTGCGTCACGGAGTGCAAGGCCGAGTGCAGCGGCAACTGATCACTCGACGACGATCGGAACGCGCTGGACCGTGCGGTCCGGCGCGGGCTCGAGCGACGCGCGCTCGACGGCGGCCGGACGACCGAGGATCACGACGAGCTCGGACGCGCCGGGCGTAACGCCCGGGAAATCGTCGAGCGTTCCCGCGAGGCGTGCGCCGCCTTCGGGCGCGATCTCGATCGCGCCGCCGAACGGGATGGAGGACGCACCGCGCGTCAGGAGCGCACGACCGACGAGCGGGCCTTGCGTCGCATGCGCCGGGGTGAGCTGGATCTCGAAGCGATCCCCGCGGCGAAGGCGGAGCGGCGCCGCGCTCGGCGTCGTGTCCGCGCCGCGGATCTCGCGCGCGCCGCCGAGGACGAGAACCTCGTACGCCGGGAGCTCGCCTTGCGGGCGGCGAACGAAGAGGAGGAGCGCGGCGGCGAGCGCGAGGACGCCGGCGGCTCCCGCGAGGACGGCGCCGCGGCGCTTTGGCTTTCGCGACGCGGAGATCGATCGCGCGATTCGGGCGCGCGCCAGATCATCGAGCGGAGGGACGCGCTCGGCTTGCCTGCCGCGCTTCGCCGACTCGGCGATCGCCTTGAGGAGCTCGTCGTCGTTCATGAGAGGGTCCGCTTGCCTGGAGTTCGCTCCGGTGCAGCCGATTCTGACAGGGTTCCACTTTCGATTTCCGCGGTGACGCGCCGGACGGCTTTCAAGAGGCGACTCCGCCAGGCGTACGCCGCGTCCGCCGTCATGCCCACTTCGGCACAGATGTCCTCGATCGCTCGGTCCTCGATGAAGAGCAGCTCGAAGAGGCGCTTTCCCTGCGGCGTGAGCTCCGATTCCACGCGGGCGACGACGGCGTCGAAGAGCATGCGCCGGCCGATCCCCGACTCGGGGCTCGCCTCGACGCCCGCTTGTGCCACGAGATCGTCGTCCGTCGTGGCACGCTCGCGGACGCCGGCGCGGCTCCCGGCGCGGAGCTGCGAGAGCGCGTTTCGCTCGGCGACCAGGCCGACGAAATTCTGCAGGGAGAGACCGCGCTCGGGATCCCACGAACGAAGGACCTTTCCGTCCTCGGCGAAGAGGACCGCGAAGACCTCTTGGGCGCCGTCGGCGGCGGCCTCGGCGAGATCGCGCTCGCTGCGAAAGCGCGTGAAGAGGATGCGCGTGACGCGCGCGTGGATCACCGGCGCGAGGAGATCGACGAGGGCCCGGATGGCGCGCGCGTCCCCCTCGAGCGCCCGGGCGAGCGTTCGTGCCTCGGGCTGCACGTCGGCGGGATAGCACAAGGGCTCGGCCGGGGTAAGTTAGCTGCGCACATGAAGTGGCGCCTTGCCGCGATGGTCGCGGTGCTCTCCGGATTGGTTGCAGGATGCAAGCATGCGCCCGCGCCGGAGATCGCGCCCGCGCCGCTCGACGTACGCTTCGGCGGATGCGCGCGCGTGCTGCGGACGGGGGCATGCGTGCCGGACGAGGCGCGCGTCCTTCACCTGTGGATCGAAGGGGCGCGCCCGGAGACGGTGACGGCGAGCGCGAACGACACGATTTCGCCGCGGTTGGTTCACGGCGGCGTGGCCTTCGACGCGAAGCTCCCGCGTGGCGAGCTGCGGATCACGGCGACGCGCGCGGATGGGCAACGCGGCGAGTGGCGCCTCGCGATCCACGAGGACGACACGCCGGCCTGGCTCGTCGAGGTGGACGCGCTTCACGTGCGTGGAGAGCTCGACGCGGCGGAGGCGAAGCTCGATGCGGGGCTCGCGCACGCGACGACGGACAGCGAGCGCGCGTGGGCGACGCGGCATCGCGCGCGGATCGAGCTCCGGCGCGGCCATGTCGAGCGAACGGTGGCGCTCTTTCGCGAGGCGATCCGCCTCGAGCGCGCGGCGGGGCTCAGCTCGAACGAAGGAGAAGACACGGCGGCGCTCTCGTTCGTCCTCGGGGTCCGCGAGCACGACAACGCCGCAGCGCTGCGCGCGCTCGACGACGCGGCGGACGCGTTCGCGCATTACGCCGAGGGGCGCGTCGATGATCTGATGTCCCGAGGAACGGTGGCCTACGCGAGCGGCGATTGGCGGGGAACGCTGCGGTATTTGTCGGACGCGATCGTCGAGGCGGAGCGCCTCTCGATGCGCGGCGCGGTGGCCGCGGCGCGCACGACGTACGCACTCGAGCTCGAATATCTCGGGCGATGGCGGGAGGCGCTGACGACGCTGCAAGCGCTTCTCGACGGCGAGACCGACGAGCCGTGCGCGCGCGCCGGGATTCTCGTGAACGTCGGCGAAGGGCGGCTGCTCGCGATCGAAGCGGGAGCGACGGACGCGGGCGATCCGTTGCCGCCGCTCGAAGACGCGGTCGCGCTCTATCGAAGCAAATGCGAATACGCCGACGAGCGCGCGAACGCGCTCGCGAGCGTCGCCCTGGCGAAGGTGCGGCGCGGCGAGATCGACGCGGCGGCGAAGGCGCTCGCCGAAGCGCGGAAAACGGTGGCGGAGCCGGACCCGGCGCTCAGCGCGGCGTTCTCCGAGCTCGAAGGGCGGATTGCGCTCGCCGAAAAGCGGTACGCGGCCGCCCGCGACGCGTTCGCGCGCGAAGAGCGCGTGGGGGCATTCCGTCCGGTGGAGCAATGGCGCGGCGCGTACGGGCGCGCGGAGGCGCTCGAAGCAATGGGATCACGCGAGGCGGCGATCGAGGCGTACACGACGGCAGAGCGCGCCCTCGACGAGGCGGTGCTCGGCGTTCCGATCGGCGAGGGGCGCGATACGTTCGTCGCGGATCGCGAGGCGAGCGCACGGGCGCTCGTCGATCTGCTCGTGCGCGCGGGCCGGCCGAACGAAGCGCTCGCGCGCGCACGGGCGGCGCGCGGGCGCGTCATCGGTGCGCTCGCGCGGGCGGCGCACGTCGCGTCGCTCGAAGGCGACGCGCGACAGCGATGGCTCGGGTCGCTCGACGCGTACCGGCGCGCGCGCGAGGCGCTGGCGACCGACGCCGCTGCGGATTGGCGCAGACCGAAGGACGCGCAGGCGCGCGCGCGGGATGCGCGCAAAGCGGAGGAGACGAAGGTGCGCGCGCTCCTCGACGCCGCGCTCGCGCAGGTGTCCGGCTCGCAGGGCCGGGATCGCGCACCGACGCCGCCGGAAGGGGCGCTGATCCTCGCGTACGCGCCGGTGCGCCGCGGATGGATGGCGTTCGCGGCGACGCGCGATCGAACGCGCGCGGTGCCGTTCGACTTCGCGCCGGGCGATACGCCGGAGCGCCTCGCGGCGGCGTTCGTGGCGCCGTTTCGCGCCGAGATCGCGGCGGCGCGCGAGGTGCTCGTGGCGCCGCACGGCGCGGCCCGGGCGATCGACGTGCACGCGCTGCCGCTCGACGGCGAGCCGCTCGTCGCGAAGATCCCGGTGCGCTACGTGCTCGACGTCGATCGCACGCCGACCGCGGCGGGCGGGTACGCGCTCGTGTTGTCCGATCCGACGAGCGATCTCGAAGCGGCGCGGACCGAAGCGGCGCGCGTTCGGGCGGCGCTCGAAGCGGGGCCGGCGCCGGTGCACGCCTTCACCGGGCTGGCGGTGACGACGGCGCGG
>JADMIO011419514.1_pt1 | contig 48103 bp, 49 predicted proteins | sample 8958161 | NCBI WGS metagenome assembly JADMIO01 (sample SAMN16585339, study PRJNA669376) | soil metagenome | isolation source: Crop rotation soil | place: USA: Cullars Rotation, Alabama | collected 2011
TTCCGCGAAGGAAATATCATCTGGGTCAATCATATTGATGATGTCAACGAAGACGACCGTAAAATGAGCGACTCCATCCGCTATTATCCCGATATGGATCCAAGCAACAACCTGGCCCTTGCTTCCAGTCGCTTCAGGGAATATCTTGACGAGCAGGAACGAACTGAAAAATTGAAGGAATTAGCCTCCCGGAAAGAAAAGAACAATCGCATTCTTACTATGGAGCAATACAACCTATACAAAAGTCACCCCGACTTTACAGTTGCTAATAATATCTACGAAACAATAACCATTAACGGCCAGGCCCGGAACAAAATGGCCTTCCACTACAACATGCTGCAAATGGCCTTGCCGGAGGATGAACGGATACTGCTGACCGATAAAGAATTTCTCACCCACAAGTCTCTGGAGGCTACGTTTGCCTATATGCGCATGGAGCACGGCCACAGCAACAATGGCCGCAGCAACAATGGCAAGCGATGGTAAGTAACGTGACGTGCGTTTCAAACGCACTACCGGGCCATCCGCATTGAAAACGCGAAAGAGGCGTGGCTAAACTATCGTATCCTGGTTGCCGGCGAGTCCTTGAAAAAAGAGACTCGCCTGCTACAAAGACTTACACCAGTGGGGGAATCTTTTGATTTTGAAAATTTAACTACTGGTCACGGTGTATGCAATTTTACGTCCCATTTAAAAGCCGTGTTATTGTCGGCTCCGATCTGATGGAAAGTCATACTATCATTGAAATAATCATATATAAGCGTATCTGTGAAATATGGTGTACCCCTAAATAAATATGAGTAATACAATGTTTTTTTAACATTATCACATGATATATAATGAAGAGTGTCATGACTTGCTATGTGAAATGGTATCGTTAACCAATTAAAGACAATTGTAAAATCATTTATAAAAATTATTTTAATATCACCTGTTAAAACACTATCGAAAATACCAAATTTATATATATCTTCGCTTTTTCCATGCCAAGTGCGGATGCCTGCCATTTTTGAGGTATAGGATTTTGGTGACGGAGACACATTATTATTCTTCCTGCAGGCCAAAGAAAACATCAATAAAAAAAATAACAATACTTTTTTCATAAACCTGATTTCAATTGGCGGCGAGTTCTTTGAAAAAAAAGACTCGCCCGGGACAGGAAAAAATCAGAAAAGGCAGTGGAAACCTAAAAGTTATCAATGACTACATGCTGGTCAAACTAACTTCATACGTATCCCACTTTCTATAATCATTTTCGTTGTACAATATGCTATTGTTTAAATAATTATATATGATTTTGTAATCATGATATTGATAAGTAGAATTAACTTCTTTGTAATAAAATGTTATTGTTTTAGCAATATCATCTGACGGAGAATAATATAATGTATTGTTTCCAAAATAAGAATATAATTGTATAGAAGAAGCGCTAACGGAGATAGTTGAATCATTGACAATGTTAATTTCGATGTTTCCACTTATATTGTATAGGGTATCCACCCCCGGTGGTATGGTATGTATGTAGTGTTCCGTTCCTGCAAGAGCGTGAGTACCGGCCATTTTTGACGTATACGATTTTGGAGAAGGAGGTGTATCGTGTTTTTTGCAAGCATATAAGCATATTGCCACAGTTACTATAATAAGCGTGTATTTCATAGACGATATTTTATAAGCGCAAAAATCATGCTACGTATTTTAGCGCAAAAAAAATCCAGGATAGTGTTTAAATATGTAATTCTCGCGGTACGCCTCTTCAAATACCAAGCGATGAACCTTTGAATCAAAATAAGCCGCATAATACATTTCATATTGCCCCATTGCTGGTTGTCAACGGGAGTCTACTCCCAACAAAAAGGGACACAAAAATTGCTGTTGCAGCCAATTCCATTTTCTCATCAGGAACATGTACTTTAGTCACAAAATCCTTATTATGTCTCATTACGACTGGAGCAAATTTTCCAGGAAGATCTATATTAAAGGCAATATGCAACAGGTATATGACGCCTGGACAACCAAAAAAAACCTCGAGAGCTGGTTTTTACGAAAAGCAGATTTTACGAAAACGGATGGTACACTGAGAGGTAATGATGACCACGTAAAAAAGGGCGACATATATACATGGGTGTGGCATGGGCATCCGGATACAACTGCAGAGCGCGGCATAATAACCGAGGCAAATGGTACGGATAGGATTCGGTTTGTGTTTGGCGAGGCAGGTATTGTTGGTGTGCAGCTTAAACAACTCAAGAATGATACAGAGGTGCTGCTGACCCAGGAACAAATACCAACTGATGAGCAAGGCAAGGCAAGGTATCATATAGACTGCTCTACGGGCTGGACCTTCTATCTCGCTAATCTTAAATCTTTACTGGAGGGAGGGCTGGACCTTAGAAATAAGGACCTGGAGTACAAGGGTGTCATCAACTCGTAATGTTCCTTTACCAGAGCATCTTATAGTGGAGGCTTTAAAAATACTATTCAGCAAGGTATGTTATTTTAGCTGAGTCATGGTTCGGCGGGGCTCGCCATGACACCCTTTTTTTTAGCTGAGTCATGGCTTAGTTCGACAAGCTCACCATAAACTCGGGCTTCCCGATGAAGGCTCGGGACAGGCTACCACGACACTCTGATAGGGCTTTTTTCATGTGATTGATAGCAACCGTTAAAAAAGCCGCAAAAAAAACTGCGAATAAAGCAGCCGGGTGGTTGCTTTATTCGCAGCATATTATTTTCTCTTAGTTTGCAGCAGCGGTGCTGGCGGCAGCCATAGCCGCAGCATCATCAGCACTTGGGCCGTACATGCCGGGTACATGTATATCGAGCAGGCGCAGATATACACTTAGCTGTCCGCGATGATGATACCAGTGGTTGTATGCCAAACTGCGCAGCGCCACTTTTTTGGGCAATGTGAAAACGACATGCGCACCGTTGCGGAATGTCCACATTTTATCGAAATCCTCGTCGTTTGCGCTTTCAAGTGCTGACACTGCCCTGTTTACATGCTCATCCATAGTGGCAGTAAGCGCTTCTGCGGTTGCAGCGGCATCGGTTGCAGGTTTGCGGTCCATTTTCGCAATATCAAATTCGTCTGCGCTCATGATCCTGACTGTCCATTCCGGCAACTCAGCGATATGCACGGCAAGCTTGCCCAGTTTCATTGACTTGCCATGAGGCTGCCAGTCACCCTTGCCTGCCGGCACTTTTTCCAGCATTTTGCGCGTAGATGCGGCTTCCATTTTTAATTCAGCTACTAAAGCGTGTTTGTGCGACATAAGTATATATTTTTGAGAAAATTAAAACAAAATTTCAGTTTCCGGACGAAGTTACTGTTAAGAATAATTTATGCGGCTATATAAAATACCGGTTGTACTACTTATTATAAAACTGCTGAGCAATGCGTGCTTTGCTCAAAAGACTGGTAACCACGAGATTAGTGTTGCGTTTTACAATTGTGAGAACTTCTTCGACATCGTGCACAATCCCGGAAAAGAAGATGAAGATTTTACTCCGGCAGGCAAATACCATTACACACAAGCAATTTACGAACAGAAACTCCACAACATAGCCACCGTGATACAGAGTATGGGAGGCGATGACGGCCCTGCAGTTATTGGCCTTGCCGAAGTGGAAAACAATACGGTACTCAATGACCTTGTGCGTCAGCCAGAGCTGCAAAGGAGGAGCTACAGGTATGAATGGTTTGACGGTCCGGATAGCCGCGGGATCAATGTTGCCATGCTGTACAACCCCAGGTTTTTTCACCCGTTGAAATCAGAGCCGTTGCATATAGATCTGTCGGGATTGGGCGGCAAATCCGTTACCCGCGATGTGCTGCATGTGTATGGGGTACTGGCCGGCGATACGGTTCACTTGTTCATTAATCACTGGCCATCGCGAAGGGGAGGGGAGGAGAAGAGCAGTGCGAAGCGTACCATTGCCGCCAGGGTAAACAGGGATGCGGTTGACGCGCTCGCCAGCAGGAATCGTAACGTAAAAGTGATCATCATGGGGGACCTCAATGATAATCCTACAGACAATAGTGTAGCCACCGTATTGGGAGCAAAGGAAAAACCGGAAAACGTGAGTTCATCTTTCCTGTTCAATCCGTTTACAAAAATGTACAAAAGCGGTATGGGCACAGAGGAGTACAAGCATACGTGGAACTTGTTTGACCAGGTGATCATTTCAGGGGCGTTTTTATACAATGACCGCAAATTGCGGTATGAAAAAGCGGAAATCTTCAAGCCAGACTTTATTGTTGATCATTATAAGGGTCATGAAGGCGAACCTCACCGCTCGTTTGCAGGGACGCGCTGGATAAATGGCTATAGCGACCATTTTCCGGTGATACTTTATTTTTACCAACCATAAGTTAAAATTGCCAAGTGACTGAAAAAATGTACTTTAAATAATGGTTATATCTGGGAAATTCAATACCTTTGCGAACAATTTTTTTTTTGTTTCAGGCTATAAGACATATAATAGTAGGCATTATTGATTTTTTTCATAAGCCTTTTGCGCGGTGGATACCAACCCAAACGTTCCGATACCTGGCATGCGGTGGTACCAATACTGTTCTCAACATTGTTATTCAGTTTGTTGCTTTCAATTTCATCATTCACAAACACCCTGTTCATATTTATGGCAATGTGAGGATTACGCCTGAGGTTGCAGCCTATGCAATGGCGTTCTGCTTCAGCTTTCCTCCGGGTTTTATCATGTCCCGGCACATAGTTTTCCCGGAGTCTAATCTGCATGGCCGCATACAGTTATTCAGGTACCTGCTTACTACGGTTACATTCATTTTTATCAGCTATTGCCTTGTTCGCCTGTTTGCGTACACCAATCCCGACCATCCTACTATTTCCTATACCTGTGTCTGCATTATCACTGCTATTCTCAGCTATATATCGCAGCGCAAATTCACGTTCAAAATCACCGACCTTTCCCAGGAGGAAGAAGTTGTCACTGACTGACAGTTCCCGCATTTTCTCCCGGGATGGTTTCGCCGCTCCAGTTATGCAATAATATTTTATGGCCTGGCGTTTAATGGCATTTAACGAGATATAATGATGGCAGGAAAGCCAGTGCGGAAATTCTTATTCATTTTTTTGTTGCTGTTGCCGGTTGTAGATTACGCACAGTTAGGTATTGGCGGAGGATTTGAGTATGGAGCACCCATATTTATTAACAGCCCGGTGTTTGCGGGAAGACCTTCCATTGGTATAGGAGCGATACTGAGTTACATGCCGCCTGCCGGCAGACTATTCCCGTCATTTGCCTACCTTAAAAAGAATATCCTTGTGCCGGTAAATAACGGCGTATATGATAAACAGGACGATTTTGCCGCTGAAGACGATTTTGTATTGAACCTCAATTACAAACCAACCGATAAAGAACATTATACACTTGTTTTTGCAGGTATAGGCCTGGCGAATATTGTTCCTGAACATCACCTGAACGATAGGGCTGGTAATTCACTGGAGTTAAGGGATACCGGGAGCGTTACCAAGTATCCATTGATGCAGATCGGCTGTATATATATGCACAGGATACTACCCAACAGCAATTTTTATGTAGGAGCAGAAGCCAGTATGAAGTATATCCGTATGCACTCCGACAATGTTTATTACATATGGCAGAAAAATAACTTTACTAAAGCAAGTATAGCCGGAAACGCGGTGATACCCGGAGTGCAGGTATACCTGCAGTATTTTTTTGCGAAAGAAAGTGAAAACTGAAGCACGGAATAGTTTTCTTATGGATGTAAACATATATATGAATGATGTATTGTCCCGTTCTTCGGGGGATTTTGAGAATATTCCTGTATTTTTTTTAAAAGCGACCCAAGATTCAGGGCCCTTCAAACGTCTATTATGGTGAGTGGTTAATTATAATAGCGAAAGGGCCCTTTCTTTTACAAGATGCTACTCTGCAGGAAAATGAGGATGGCGGTGTGATGAAGCACCAATAAAAAACTGACGAAAAATAGAAAATATGTAGTAATTTACTTAGGTTAAAACTACGCATAACTCATGCCCGCGTATTCTGAAGAAGAAATAATAGCTGGGTGCCGGAAAAAAAACCGGGCTTTACAGGAGCATCTGTATAAAACGTACTATAGTATGTTTTTGAAGGTATGCGCCCGTTATGCCAAGAGTATGCAGGATGCGGAACAGTTACTTAATGATGGCTTCCTCAAGGTGTTCACGCAAATAGACCACTTCAAAAATGCAGGCTCATTCCCGGGATGGATGCAGCGAATAATGATTAATACCTGTCTTGATTATTTAAGAAGCACCTCCCTGAAACAGGAAATGGTAATGCATGTGAATGCCACGCCGCCGGAGGAAACCAATCTGTCGGTAAGCAATGAAGGGTTGGAGAACATAGAGTTTAAGGAATTGCTGCAAATGATACAGACACTGCCCGCTATGACCCGTACCGTATTTAACTTATTTGTTTTTGACGGTTATAATCATAAGGAGATATCGACACAGTTGGATATAAGTGAGGGCACTTCTCACTGGCATGTGCACCAGGCGAGAAATGTGCTCCAAAAAAAAATAAAGAATAGTGAAAATCAAAAAATGACGTATGAAGCCAAAAGAATTTGACGAACTGGTCAGACAGAAGTTTGATCAGAACGACTTCGAGTACAATCCCGGCAACTGGGACAAGCTCGCAGAAGAGCTTGACGGCCGTTCGAAGAAACGCAGCGTTATTATGTGGTGGTGGTTGCCGCTTACAGGAGTGGCGGCATCAGTAGCCCTTGCCATTGGCGTTACCACCATGATGCGGCAGGATCGTCCTGCAATGAATATTGCAAAGACCGAGCTGGAGCAGAAGCACATTTCTATCCAGGCTCAGCCTGACCAGTTGCAAGCACAGGCAACAACAATCGTCAATAACGAGCCAAAGCATAATAAAGCTATAATAAAGCACCGCAAAACTATTGTGGCCGTTAATGAGCCAGCAAAAGAACAAGTGGCTATACAGTACCATGAACATCCCGCAAATACAACGGCCGCGCCTGACAGGATCATCAATTTACTCAGCGTAGGAAATATACCTGCTAAAGAAAAAGCAAAGGAAAAGGAAGTAGCAAGAAAGAAACAAGTAGCAGTGACAGAAGGCATCAATACCTTCAGGCAAACAGAAGTTGTAAAAAAAGCGCCTAAGTTATCTATTATATTGTCAGGCGGTATTAACCGGGGCAACCAGAGCAACGGGTATATAGCCGGAGCTACTATTCGCAGAATGGTGAATGACAAGGTATTCGTGGAAGGTGATATCGCTTTGTCTAACAGTAATAATTCGCAGCTATCATCGGTGCCAACTGTAACCGATGGTCAAAACGCCAGGCACAGCGCGGCCAGAACAGCATCTAATGTGAGTGATAAGGCGACCACAGTATATGAGACACCTATAGTATACGGAAGTAAGGATGAAGTAAAATCATTCACGCTCGCCTATGCGCAGGTAACCCCCAGCATCGGCTACAAACTGATGAAGCGGATGTCTATAGCTGCAGGACCTGATTTTCAGCAGGCCCTTGCCGACAACCGGCCCGCGACTTCTACAAATACCAGGGATAACCTGCAGCAGACTGCTATGTTTGACATGGGTATTATCGGAAAAACAGAATATTCCATCACCCGGAATGTAAAGGCTGCAGTTTCTTACAGAAAAGGAATTAATACTGTCGTCATTCCTACTGACAAATACCTGGATCGGGATTACGTTCAGTTCCAGGTGAAATGCGCCATATTCAATAAATAAGCAGAAGAATATTTCATATAATAACTTTGCCGCCGTTCCGCTAATACCGGGACGGTTTTTTTATGATCATAGCGGTAGCAACTACCAATGATCACTGAGCATAAAAAGCGATGGGACGTAATTACAATACAGTTGCCTGGTTTTATGATCGCTTGTCGCGGCTGCTACTGGGCCGTGCACCGGTGGATGCCCAGTTGTATTTATTAAAAGCAATTCCGGCGAATTCAGCAATACTGATCATTGGCGGAGGCACAGGATGGATGCTTGAAGAGCTGGCCAGAGTACATCCGTCCGGACTTACAATCACCTATGTCGACGCTTCGTCAAAAATGATAGCAAGAGCCCAAAAAAGAAACGCCGGAACCAATAAAATCAAATTTATTACTGAAACCGCAACGCTTGCAAAGTTGGATGGCCCGTATGACACAGTGCTGACTCCATTTTTGTTTGATAACCTTAAAGAGAGTAGTCTGGAGCTTATTTTTGATCATGTAGACAAACATATTGGAGCACATACCCGGTGGTTGTGGTGCGACTTCAGGAATACAGATGCGCTGTGGCAAAAGGTAGTACTGGCAACTATGTATGTTTTCTTCAGAATGTTTTGCGCTATAGAGGCAACACATCTTCCGGATATAGAATCGTGTTTCAGGCGCCACAGATACCAGCCCATAGATCTGGCAACCTTTATGAGCGGGTTTATAGTCGCCGGAATTTATAAGCGGGAGATGTGATCACACAATTTGCTTTGTGTGAAAGTAGGTGGGAGGACTGTGGAATATGTAACTTTGGTATTTTAATTGTTTGCTGCGGTTACCCGTGTATCGATTATGTTTATGAAGAAGAAGTCACTATGGTTTGTGGTTTTGATATTGTCTCAGCTGCACGTTAAGGGGCAAGAGGCCGCAGGTAATCAGTATCCGCAGGATTATTTTCGCAACCCGCTGGACATACCCATATTTCTTGCAGGTAATTTCGGGGAGTGCAGGCCAGGTCATTTTCACAGCGGTGTAGATATAAAAACACTGGGCGTGGAAAATCAACCGGTACATGCCGCCGCTGACGGCTATATATCGCGGATAAAAATGGAAAAAGGCGGGTTTGGCCACGGGATTTATGTTACGCATTCTAACGGTTACACCACTCTTTACGCACATCTCAACAAATTTGTCCCCGCGCTGCAGCAATACCTGGAACAAGAGCAATATGAAAAAAAGCACTGGGATGTGGATATACAACTCACGCCTTCGCAATTCCCGGTAAAGAAGGGAGATCAGATAGCCTGGTCTGGCAATACCGGTGCATCCACTGCACCCCATCTGCACTTTGAGATCAGGAATACGCAATCCGAACATCCGCTGAACCCCGAATTATTTGGGCTGCCCATAGTGGATACAGTGGCGCCTGTGCCCGCGGAAGTTGTTATCTACAGCGGGCATATTTATGAAGCAGAGCCAACTTCGTATGCGCTTGCAAAGCAGGGCGGTATATATAGACCCGTAAGAACGGCTAACAGATTGCAGCCAATAAGCAGGGATACGATACAGGTACCGGAGGGCATGACCGGCATAGGGGTGAACGTGGATGACTACATGGAAGGCAGCGACAACACAATAGCATTTTATGACGCCCGGTTACTGGTAGACGACAGCCTGCAGGCCGAAGTGGTACTCGATGACATAGGTTATGACGAGACGAGGTATATTAATGCATATGCTGATTATAAGACAAAACAGCTGCAGCACAAATGGGTACAGTGCCTGTTTCAATTGCCGGGCAATCACCTGGACCGTATTTTCCGACATCTCAATCCCAACAGAGGATGGCTGGAACTCACGGCTGGAAAGGTGCACCAGGTGAAAATTATCCTGACGGATGATAAAGGCAACATCAGTGCCGTAGTGTTTTACGCAAAACCTATCCCTGTTCCTGGGATGGGAAAAAAGAGCGATTGCACACAATTCTACGCGAATAAGACAAACACCTTCACTAATCCCGGTATATCTTTTGCGCTGGATGAACGGCAGTTGTATGATGATATTTGTTTTCGGTTCGGTAATACGCCAGGCGCAAACATTTATTCAGACAAGTATCAGCTGCACTATCCTTATGTGCCTGTGCACCATTACTTTGAGTTGCAAATAAATCCCAGGCCCATACCGTTCAACCTCCGCAATAAGGTGGTAATGATGTATAGTGACGATAAGAGCGAAGACGGACGAGCTGCATCGCCTGCAGATAATGGATGGTATAAAGCCAAAGTGAGAAACTTTGGTGCTTATTGGCTGGATGTTGATACCATTCCCCCGGTGATCAGGCCGATGCAAAAGGACAAGACCAATCTTGCAAAAGCAAAACAAATAGCCTTTGAGGTAAAAGACGCAAAGACCTCCGTAAAAAGTTTCAGTGGTTACCTGGATGGTAAATGGATTTGCTTTGAGCAGCATGGCAACCTATTCTTTTATAATTTTGATGCGCACTGCCCCAAAGGAAAACATAAGCTGGTGTTCAGGGCGGAAGATGAGAACGGGAATGCGGCAAGCAGCACTCTTAATTTTGTGAGATAATATCAGATATGCAACTACAACCGGGAGATAAGGCCCCTTCCTTTACGGCAACCGACCAGGATGGCAAAACACATTCGCTAAAAGATTATAAGGGGAAGAAAGTAGCGTTATACTTTTACCCGACAGACGATACCGAGACATGCACTAAGGAGGCATGTAACCTGCGCGATAATTTCAAGGATTTAACGAAGCATGGCATAGTGATACTGGGAGTAAGCCCGGACACGGAGAAGAGCCATAAAAAGTTTGAAAAAAAGTACTCTCTACCCTTTACGCTGCTGTCGGACCCGGATAAGAAGATTTTAAGCGACTACGGGGTATGGGCGGAGAAAACATTTATGGGCCGTACGTATATAGGTGTTTTACGAACCACGTTTCTCATCAACGAAAAAGGGAAAATAGATCACATTATAACCAAGGTGATCAGCAAGAATCACGCTGCCCAGATAATGGAAGTGTGGGGCATCGGTTCATAAACGTTTGATACTCAATTCTGCTGTTCGAATTAACATCATTACATAATCTATTTAAATATGTTATTGCATATTGAAATATTTCGTGTTAAAGTGATGATAAATCTTAATTATTTGATAACTTAGCTCCAAATACTTTTTAAGATGAACATGAAACGTTTACTTGTATTCGGTGCGTTGTTTTTTGCGGCTTCTTCCTATACTGCAATCGCACAGGTAAAAATCATAGAGACGATAGCGGGAACCAGTTCCGCGGGTTTCAGTGGCGATGGTGCCCAGGCGAGTGCTGCACAGTTAAACTTCAATTACATGGTATCAATGGACGGTACCGGCAACTTGTATATCTGCGACAATACGAACAACCGAATACGAAGGATTGATGCTATTTCCGGTAATATAACTACGGTGGCGGGAACATCCGGCACCGGGGGATATACAACAGACGGGATACAAGCAACCGCTTCTAAGCTTAATGGACCGGTGGGTGTATATGTGGACCCTACCAGTAGTTTCCTGCTTATTGGCGATAATTTAAATAATCGTGTAAGAAAGGTAGATCTAGGTACAGGCATTATATCAACAATTGCGGGTGGCAGCACCCCTGGCTTTTCCGGGGATGGGTTCCCTGCCACAGGCGCAAAGCTAACTGGACCGAGGGGAGTGTGCGCTGACGTTTTTGGAAATGTATATTTTGCCGATGCCGGCAATAACAGGATACGCATGATAGATGTTTCCGGGAATATTAGCACCATCGCCGGAAACGGTACTCCATCGTATGTGACAGATGGCGTTGCGGGCAATACGACGCCAATAAATAATCCCAGGGGAGTTTATGCAGACGCGGGTGGGAACGTATATTTTGCTGATATGAATAACAGCCGTATTCGTAAACTGGATGCAGGAACTTTTATAATCCACACCGTGGCTGGCACTGGTACAGCGGGGTATAGCGGAGATGGTGCTTCAGCCCTTGGTGCAAGGATAAACTTACCAACGGACATGACTTTTGACGGTGCCGGAAACATGTATATTTCTGATGTAAGCAATAACCGCATACGCATGGTGGACATTGCCGGCAAGATATCTACCGTAGCAGGCAGTGCGAGTACAGCCGGATTTGCAGGTGATGGCGGTTTGGCGACATCAGCAACGGTGAAGCTCAACGGTCCCGTTTCGGTAGCTGTGTCTAGTGACGGCAGCTATTTTTATATTTCTGATAGAACTAACAGCAGGATACGCGTGGTAAGAAATAATACAACGCCCACATTCACAGGCGGTTCACGCCTTAGCCTTACGGTATGTAGAAATTCAAGCGCTACCAGTATCAATACGCTGCTGGCAGCAACCGATATTGACCTCGCGCAGACACTGACATGGAGTGTGAACACAGCTCCATTGCATGGAACATTGGGTGTCTTACCAACCACTAAACCTACTACAGGGGCAGCAGTAACTCCTGCCGGGATTACCTACCAGCCTACAATAGGTTATGATGGCCTGGATAGTTTTTTAGTGAATGTCTCAGATGGCTTTGCAACCAGTACGGTGACAGTTGTTGTAACGGTTAATCCTTATGCCGGCAATATTTCAGGCCCCACCAGCGTATGCGTGGGAGCTAGTATTGCTTTGTCGGATGATGTGACCGGTGGTGCATGGAGCAGCCTTAATACATCGATAGCTACGGTGGATGCGTCTGGTAATGTGACACCTGTGGCTGGCCCGGGCGGACCTGTTACCATTGCCTATACCTCATCTCTTTGCAGTTTCGTAGCAACCGCAACTTATCCCATTACCGTTCTTCCACTTCCATCAGTTGCAGCTATAACCGGTGGATCAGCCAGCCTGTGTGAAACGGGTGGTTCTATCCCAACTATCACGGTGAGCGATGCGACAACCGGTGGCGTTTGGAATGAGCAGACCGGTAATTCATCCATATCTTCTTCAGGAGTGATAACCGGCATCACTGCCGGAACGGATATCATTTCCTATACCGTTACCAATTCATGTGGTCCCACAACAGTTACTGCGCCGATAAATATTCTTCCTTTGCCGCATGCCGGAACCATTACTGGTGATGCCTCCTTTGTTTGTCTTGCAGGAACACTTAGTCTTTCAGACGCTACACCGGGCGGAGTATGGTCGGCAGCGCCTGGCCATACAAGTGTAGATGCCTTTGGCACGGTCAGCGGCCTCACAATTGGGTCCGATGTTGTTTCTTACTCATTGACCAACACCTGCGGCACAGATGTCACCACCTATCCCGTTAACGTTGTACTTACACCTACAATTGGAGGCATTACCGGCCCCAAGACAGTATGTGTGGCTGCATCGATAAGCCTGAGCAATGCTACAGGTGGCGGTACCTGGACGGAAAGCACCGGGAATGCATCTGTATCATCTGCCGGAAGTGTTACTGGAATAACCGCAGGTACTGACATTATTACTTATGCTGTTTCCTTTTCCTGTGGCAGCGCTACCGCTACGTATGCGGTAACAGTCAATCCACTGGCTGATCCGGGTACTATAGTCGGCGCTACGGATGTTTGCATGGGCGCGTCTACGATGTTGACCGATGCGATAACCGGAGGGGTATGGAGCAGCAGTGCTACAACCATAGCTTCTGTTTCGGCGGGTGTTGTCAATGGCCTCGCAACCGGCAGTGCTAATATCTCGTACAGTGTTACCAATGTCTGCGGCACGGTTTCTACATTCCACGCCGTTAGTGTCAATGCTGTTGTTACGCCGGCTGTAACTATTACCGCATCTCCCGGATTTTCGTCGTGCGCAGGTAACCCGGTGACGTATACCGCAATAGCTGTGTTTGGTGGTTCTTCTCCTACTTTCCAGTGGAAGGTGAATGGGGCTGTTCTGAGCAGCGGCGCTACATTCGCTTATACTCCTGTAAACGGAGATACAATATCGGTAACGTTGACTTCAAGTGCGCCCTGTGTATCAACAACAACCGGAACTTCTTCTAAGGTAGTGAAGGTAACTCCTGTTTTAGTGCCAGGTGTTACGATTTCATCGGGCGTTTATGGCGATACTGTTTGTACAGGTTTGACGCCTGTGTTTACACCTACGGCAGTGAACGGCGGTTCAACCCCGGTTTATGATTGGTATATTAATAGTGTACTGGTATTTACGGGTCCCACCTTTTCACATACAATGGTGGCGCCTACAGATAATGGAGACATTGTTTCCTGCGTTATGTCCAGCAGCTATGCTTGTCCATCCGCAGCGAGCGTTACCAGCAATACCATTACAATGACGGTGGATGATCTCTTCACAGAGGTACCGAAACTGAGCGTTACTGCCAACCCGGGCAGTGCTGTTTGTGCGTCCACGCCTGTGACCTTTGTTGCCAGCACCACTTACGGAGGGATAAGCCCGCTTGTAAGATGGACGAAGAACGGTATCAATGTAGCTACCGGTTACACTTATACTTACGTACCGGGCAACGGAGATATGGTGCACTGTATGCTGAGGAGCAGTTCGGGATGCCTCGTTTCTCCGGTGTATGATTCCATATTTACTTCAGACATGGTGATGTCTGTACTTACAGAAAAACAGCCGCGGGTTACCGTTAGCGCCGCAGCGGGAACAACCGTTGGCGCAGGAGATAATCTCCTTTTAACCGCTACAGTAACTAATCCTACTACTTCAATGACATACCAATGGCTCGTAAACGGCGTAGCGGTGCCCGGTGCTACTACTAACGTTTATTCATTCAGCCAGGCCGATGCAGGCACAAGCATTGTTAATTGTATAGTGACCAGCGGAGATGTTTGTAATTACACGAGCATCAGCAACCTGCTTAACCTTACTATCACCGGTCTCGGAGTGGCGCAGACAGGCAATAGCGAAAATAATATTCGCCTGATGCCAAACCCAACAAGAGGAGCGCTTATGGTTGAAGGAACAATGTCATCTACGATTAACGAGGTGACTATGCAGATAGTGGATATTGTAGGACAGGTGGTTTATAATGGTGTTGCAACGGTTCAAAACGGGATCTTGAACGCACACATCGTATTAGATGATCAGTTAGCTAACGGGGTTTACCTGCTGCATGTAACAGCCGGAAATGAACATTCGGTATCGCGGTTCTCTGTTAACAGGTAGGGGGTATTTTCGATAAAAATAAAATATACAGAAGCCGCTTTCTTTAGAGAGCGGCTTCCTGGTTTAAGCGAAATGAAATTTGTATCATCCATATTTTTATTATTGCTGGCGATGAATGTAACAGCCAAGGGCGGCCATATAACAGAAGGTGAGCTACCGCTTCACTATATTGTAAGAGCGCCAAAGACCGCGGCAGGAAAGCCCCCGCTGGTCATTTTGCTGCATGGTATAGGCAGCAATGAAAATGACCTGTTTTCCTTTGCTGATCAGTTGCCCGGCAATTTCCTGGTTATTTCAGCCCGCGGGCCGTATACCTTGAGTGCAGGAAGCTATGCATGGTACCAGGCTGATTTTTCCAAAGGTAATCCTGTGATCAATAAAGAGCAGGCGGAGAAAAGTCGAAGCGTGATTATCAGTTTCATCGGTAGCCTGAAAGAGCAATATAATTTTGACGAATCACAGGTTTATTTATGCGGTTTCAGCCAGGGCGCTATAATGGCTTACAGCGTGGGGCTTACAAGACCTGACAAAGTACGGGGTATTGCAGTGCTCAGCGGGAGGATGCTGGATGAACTAAAGCCAAAGATTTCTTCGAATGACCAATTGCAGCACCTGAAGGTACTCATCGCTCATGGCACTTCTGATAAAGTTCTGGACATACACTACGCTCATGATGGATATATGTTGCTGAAGCAAAAAGGAATTACAGCCACCTATAAAGAGTATAATGAGGGCCATAGCATCAGCAATGAAGAATTGGCCGACCTTGTAAAATGGCTGAGCAGCAAATAAAAAATGGGATAGCTCCTTTGGTAAAATGACAATGTCTATTGCTGATTTTCTTTATGTTTTGCGGCAAGTTCTTTCTTCGCCTGCTCCCAAAGTGCAAATAAAGCTTCGTTACTTTCCACAGCCTGGCGAAGCCTTTCTGCCGGCGGCCTCGAAAGCCATATCTGTAATTGTAGCTTCTTTATATGATCGGGAGTGTCGTTCATTTTGTTTTAAGCAGGTTAAAGGTACGCAAATCTAGTTTTTTAACCCAGGCGTGAATATAATCCCAATCCATATTTTCAATTGCCGATAAGTTTGCAATATCTTCCATTTGCAAAGAACTTTGGATTTGCTGGATCCAAATCAGCTTAGATAGCAGTAAGTCTTCGGGTGAAACGATATAAACCGGGATGCCGAAAAGAGTTACCGTTTTTTTTCTACCAAATTCCTCCAGGCGGTATGGCTGGTTTTTTAAAATAATGAAGTCAGCTTTATAACCAGATGAATGGTCAATAATATTAAACATGCCAAAGTTATTGATCGCGTCCATTACAGCCTTTTCATCGCAATAATACCCGTTTTTGAAATGTTGTATCAGAGAATCAACATCTTTCAAATGTAAGTGCACTATAAAATCAAAATCCCGTGTAGCACGTGGTATCGTGTATATGCTCATTGCCATGCTGCCGGAAAGCATATAGGGTATTTGCTTTTCATGAAAATATCGGGTAATTATTTCTAAAAACTGTAGCATGGCAGGTAAAACGAAGTTGCTTCCAATCCCTCTATAACAATGATACAACTAATTTGCTGTTTGTGGAAAATTGAACTCCGAGAAAATTATTACCTAAAAGTGTTGACTAGCAATGCACTGTATGAATTTCCAAAAAGTTGTAACCTTTTTTTCTTTTCAGACTCTAATAGAGACAAAAACAACAATCATGAAAATGTTCAGATCACTTACCGCATTGGCCATCATTATGGCATGCTTCATTGGTTTCGCAAAGCCGGCAACAGCAAAGAATACCGCTAAACTAACAGATCCGGAGATCGCATCTGTAGCCGTCACAGCTAACCAGATAGACATCAGCTATGCTGAAATAGCAAAGGAAAAATCTAAAGATGCTGCCGTGCTAAAGTTTGCCGAAACTATGGCTAACGACCACAAGGCAATTATAGACCAGGCAGTAGCACTTGTTACAAAACTAGGCGTCACACCTAAAGACAACGAGCTGAGTAAGCAGTTGCTTGCAGGGGCAGAGAAAACAAAGAAAATGCTCCGCTCAAAATCCGGTAAAGCGTTTGATAAGGCATATATAGATAATGAGGTGGCTTATCATAAGGCCGTAATTTCAACCGTTGAAAAGACACTGATACCGGATGCTCATAATGCCGAATTGAAAAGCCTGCTGCAGAAAGTGGTGCCAACCCTGAAAGAACATCTCATGCACGCTGAAATGGTACAGAAAGAACATAAGAGTAAATGAAAACGGCAGGAATAATTATCGGATATTTTATTTGCCTTGGTATTGCATCATTGCTCTTAAATGGCTGTAACAGCGCACCCGAAAATCCTCCCAAGGTTAGGTTTGTGGAAGATGAGTATAAAGAGAAAGTTAGTGCAGCGGGAGGAGATACGATGCAACACTTATTTACCGTGACAATCTCAGAAATGAAGTTTGCGCCACAGGAGCTCAAAGTAAAAAAAGGGGACACAATTGTTTTTTTCAACCAGGACATGGTGACACATGATATTACTGAAGAAAAGACAAAAGCATGGACGTCAGGTCAATTACCCGCCAATAAATCGTGGAGGTTTGTTGCTATTCAAAGTTCTGATTACTACTGTTCCATTCACCCGGTGATGAAGGGGAAAATAATAGTACAGTAATTGCCATTCAATAAAATCCGCTGCATCTGTTTAAAAAAGGTGCAGCGGATTTTTTTATCCAGGAGATAATCGTTTTTATTAATTCCCCACTTCCTGTCTTAGGTGAATTAATTTAATGTGTCAATAAACACCTTATCCACCGCAATTCACATGATATTAACAGGCTATTCAACAAAATCACTGTAAAAATCCGCTACAATTCAATACTGGAACGCTTTTCAGCCATATATAAACCTGTGGATAAATATGTATCAACAAAATTGTGGTGATTTGTGGGAATTTGTGTTATTTTGTGGTAATAATTATAAGATATAGAAATGACAAGCTTTCTCGGTGAATATGAAGTAGCATTTGACGCAAAAGGGCGTTTTCTGCTGCCATCGGGGTTCCGGAAGCAACTAGCCGAAGGAACAGGGGAGAAATTTGTCGTAAACCGTGGTTTTGAGAATTGTGTTACCATATACACCATGGATGTATGGAATGCAATATCTGAAAAAGTGAACCGCTTGAATGATTTTAAGCCAAATGTGAGAGAGTTCAAAAGGCTATTTCTGAATGGAGCTACCATTGTTGAGGTGGATAGCGCCGACCGCATATTGCTGCCAAAGCAATTGCAGGAATATGCCGGAATTAAGAAAGAAGCTGTGTTGTCTGCGCAGGGCAATAAACTGGAGTTATGGGATAAAGATACTTACTATAACTATCTCAATCAAAAAGCCGGAGGATTTAGCAAGCTGGCGGAAGAAGTGGCTAATGATTTCGGCAATCCATTTGAAAATTTATAAAAATGGCGCAGCCCGGGTTTTATCATACATCAGTTCTTTTAAACGAGGCAGTAGAGGGATTGGCAATACGGGAAGACGGTGTGTATGTGGATGCGACATTTGGAGGGGGAGGGCATAGCAGGGCAATATTGGAACGGCTGGGAGCGCACGGAAGATTGATAGCGTTTGACCAGGATGAAGATGCCTGGAGGAACAAACCAGATGATGCGAGGCTAATACCCGTGACGGAAAATTTTAAATACATGCAGCGTTTTTTGCGCCTGCACGGATATAAAGAAGTGGATGGGATACTGGCGGACCTGGGAGTAAGTTCTTTTCAATTTGATACAGCAGAGCGCGGATTCTCCATACGTTATGACGGACCATTGGATATGAGGATGGACAAACGGTCTGAACTGACAGCGGCGAAGGTGTTGGCTACTTACGGTGAGCAGCAGCTGCACCAGCTATTTGAGCAATACGGAGAAGTGCGCAACTCAAAGCAACTGGCAAAGCATATAGTTGCCAATCGCAAAGGAGCGGGAGTACAAACTATCAATGGATTGAAAGCAATGCTGGCCCCGGTGATAAAAGGGGTGAATCCCAATAAGTACCTGGCGCAGGTGTTCCAGGCGCTGAGAATAGAAGTGAATGATGAACTGGGTGCACTGAAGGATTTTTTACAACAGGCTGCAATATGCCTGAAGCCTGGCGGCAGGTTGTGTGTAATATCCTTTCACTCGCTGGAGGACAGAATAGTGAAACATTATATAAAGAGAGGCAGATGGGATGAGCCGGGCATGTATGAAGAACCTGTGAAGCCGCTGCTGCAGCCGGTAAACCCAAAGCCGGCAGAGCCTTCGGAAGATGAAGTAAAAAAGAATCCGAGAGCAAGGAGCGCAAGATTAAGAATAGCGGTTAAAATCCCAAACTCCTGAAAGGGACTTGCATGATATCGGCAACGGTAAAATGGGGCTGGGTGAAAAGATAAATGACAGAGGCGATGAGTAGTGAAGAAATAAATAGTCAGCAAGAGATGCTGACGCCCGCTCAAAGGGTAAGAAGCGACTGGAGGTCGTTGGTGGAGAAAGTATCGTATAAAGCAATCGTAAATAATATCCCCTTTCTTGCATTTGTGGTCTTGTTATGTGTGCTGTATATCAGCAACAGTCATCGTGCATTGGAAATGCAGCGGGAAGCGAATGCTCAAAATAAAATACTTAAGGAACTGCGCTGGAAATACATGGATGAGAAATCGCAGCTGATGTCAGTAAAAACGGAAACGCAGGTAATAAAAAGGGCAGAGACAATCGGGTTGAAACCATCGTTATTACCAGCTTACAAGATAAGTGCGAAGAAGTAAAGAGTTAAATGGTTAATAGGGTAAATGGTTACAAGGTTAACCGGTAAAAGATTAACTGGTTAAAAGGGTTAAAGAGTCTGGTTTAAAATTTAGTCTGCGTTTGAACGTAAAGAAGGACATACGGTTTAGGGTGTATATCACTTTTACATGCATCTGCCTGTTTGGGTTAGCTATCATTATCAAGGCTACGCTCATACAGGTGTATGAGGGGCCCCGATTAAAAGCCCTGGCAAAGGAAATGCATACCCGGTTCGACACCTTACTGGCTGAGCGCGGAAACATTTATACCGAGGATGGTGTATTGCTCAGCTCGTCCAAACCTGAATTTGATGTGCATATTGATTTCTCGGTGGTGGATTCAAGCCTCTTCGCCAAAAATATAGACTCCCTCAGCCGTTGTGTGTCGCATTTGTTTTTAGATAAATCGCCCGAGCAGTACAAAGAAGATTTTGTTCGCGCTTACAACGAAGAGAATAAGTACTACCTGCTGGGTAGAAACCTTCAGTATTTTCAGTATGAATCATTAAGGTCATTCCCGATATTCAAAAAAGGGAAAGGTCTTGGCGGATTCATTGTAGATATAAAAGAAAAGCGCAGCACTCCTTATAATATGCTTGCCTACCGTACCATAGGCGTATTCAGAGACAGCAATGTGTCGGGTCTTGAGGCAACTTATAATAAAGAGCTGGTAGGAGAAAACGGCAGGCGGGTAGTACAAAAAACTACGGGGAATGTATGGGCCCCGGTAGAAGGATCGGAAGTGGACCCGCAGAATGGCAAGGATATTGTTACCACGCTGGACATGAATGTGCAGGACGTTGCTGAGCATGCTCTTATGAGCATTCTGCAGAAGTACGAATGCCTGTACGGCACCTGCATTGTAATGGAAGTAAATACCGGCAAGATCAGGACGCTGGTAAACCTGGGCCGTCAGTCTGATGGCAGTTACTGGGAGGACTTTAACTATGCGATGATTCCCACAGAACCCGGATCTACTTTTAAACTGGTGACATTGCTGTCCCTGCTGAATGATAAGTATATCAATGTGGACAATATCGTAGATGCGCAGGGTGGCGCTATTCGTTTTGGCAACCGGGTAATGAAAGATTCTCATCTCGGATTGCATGCGATGCCAATCTGGAAGGCTTATGCAGAATCAAGCAATGCGGCAATGGCATGGCTGGCCTATAAGTATTACGCCAGTTCTCCTTCAAAATATGTGAACCATCTGCTGCAGCTGCACCTCGACAAACCAACGGGTATAGACCTGCTGGGAGAGCGCAGAACGCAGGTAATAACTCCGGGCAGCGGACTCTGGAGCAGTACGACACTGCCCTGGATGGCTACGGGATATGGGGTACTTATAACACCGCTGCATACCTGCATGCTATACAATTCTATAGCCAATAACGGCAAAATGATGAAACCCTACCTGGTAAGCTCTATAAAGGAATATGGTAAAGAGGTACGTTCATTTCAGCCCAAAGTGATACAGCAGGTTGGCGATTCAGGTACCATTGCGCAACTACAGAAATGCATGCGGGCGGTAGTAACAGAGGGAACAGCAAAAGGCATAGAATCTCCGTTTTACACTATGGCCGGCAAGACTGGCACGGCGCAGGTGGCCGACAAAGGTATCCGGTATTCCGATGGTGTATACCAGGGATCGTTTGTGGGGTTCCTGCCTGCAGATAAGCCCAAATATACTATATGCGTGGTGATCCGTACTAAACCACACTCTGCTGCTTACTATGGCGGCGCTATTGCTGCCCCGGTATTCAGAATGGTGGCGGATAAAATATTCTCAGAGAATATGGGCGCATGGGCAGGGCCGCTGGATAGCCTCGCTAAAAAGGGTACTGCCATTATTCCCGCAAAGGCTGCTACCGCAAGAAACTACCAGGTATTGTTAAATGCACTGGACAAGCGCGCCCCTATAGCTTTCGACTATATGAACAGCATGGCCCAGCTGGTGACAGATACCAATAAACATATTTCTGTGGAGCAGAAAAAGCTATACCGCAACATAGTGCCTGATGTAACCGGTATGGGATTAAAGGATGCCATCTATATGCTGGAGAACAGCGGATTGCAGGTTACAATAAGTGGTAAGGGAAGAGTGCACATACAATCTATCCCCCCGGGAACCAGGGTGATAAAAGGACAAAACATAACACTTGAGTTGAGCTAATGCCTATACTGCGCGACATATTGATAAACATAACTCCCGTTCGGGTAGTGGGCGATCTGTCTGCTAATGTGAGCAGTATTTGCATTGACTCGCGCAAGGTAGTAAAGGATAGTGCGTTCATTGCTGTGAAAGGTACGCTGTCTGACGGGCATTCGTTTATTGAAAAGGCTATTACCGAGGGAGCGACAGTAATAGTATGTGAGACATTGCCGCCGACTACTAAAGAAGGGATAGCTTATATAGCAGTAAAAAACAGTGCAGTTGCCGCAGGTCTTATGGCAGATGCGTTTTATGGTTTTCCCTCTGCTGATATAAAAGTAGTGGGGGTAACGGGCACAAACGGGAAAACCACCACTGCAACCCTGTTGTACAAGTTATTTGAAGGATTAGGGTACAAATGCGGATTGCTGTCGACGGTACAAAACCACATTCATGATAAAGTGGAGATTGCCACGCACACCACGGCTGATTCGGTATCCATACACGAAATGCTGAAAAGAATGGTTGATGCAGGGTGTACTTATGCATTTATGGAAGTGAGTTCTCACGCCATTCACCAGCATCGGATTGCGGGGATACGTTTCGTGGGCGGCATCTTTACCAATATCACACACGATCATCTTGACTACCACAAAACATTTGATGAATATATAAGAGTAAAGAAAAGTTTTTTCGATGATCTGCCCGATACCGCATTTGCGCTAACTAATGCCGATGACAAGAGAGGCATGGTGATGCTGCAGAATACAAGGGCAGACAAGCACACCTACAGCCTGAAGCAGCCGGCCAGCGTGAAAGGGAAAGTGCTTGAGAATAATCTTACAGGCCTGGTAATGACAATAGATAACGAGGAAGCTCACTTCAGGCTGATAGGCACGTTTAATGCTTACAATCTGCTGGCGGTTTATGGCGCGGCAAAACAGCTGGGCCAGGATAAGATGGAAGTGCTGGCGATACTCAGCGGGCTGCAGGGAGCGGCAGGCAGATTTGAAACTTATATGTCACCAAAAGAGAAGATTCTGGGTATCGTTGACTATGCTCATTCTCCCGATGCGCTGATAAATGTACTTGCCACCATTAACCAATTGCGCACTCAAGGCCAGCAATTGATAACAGTGATAGGTTGCGGCGGAGACCGGGACAGAACGAAGCGCCCCTTAATGGCACAGGTAGCATGTGAGCACAGCGATAAAGCAATTTTCACAACGGATAATCCGCGAAGCGAGGAACCGGAAGATATTTTAGATGAGATGGAGGCAGGACTTACTGCTCCCCAGAAAAGAAAAAGCCTTCGTATTACGGACAGGCAGGCAGCCATAAAGGTAGCATGCTCGCTGGCACAGGCCGGGGATATTATTCTAATAGCGGGGAAGGGACATGAAACTTACCAGGAAATAAAAGGAGTAAAATACCATTTTGATGACAGGGAAGAATTGACCGGGGCTTTTGAAACATTAAATAAATAACAGGCTTTAATGCTGTACTATCTGTTTACATATCTGCGCGATACTTTTCACCTTGCTGGTGCGGGTGTGTTTAATTACATCACATTCCGTGCAGCTATGGCTATCATACTGTCGCTGGTGATCTCGATGGTGATGGGTAAGCGGCTGATCAAATTTTTGCAGCGTAAACAGATTGGCGAAACCGTAAGGGAGCTCGGTTTACAGGGCGAGAATCAAAAGAAGGGAACGCCTACCATGGGGGGGATCATCATCTTGTCTGCAATACTGATACCAACACTGCTTTTTGCTCGTGTGATGAATGTGTACATAATCCTGATGCTGGTTTCAACGGTGTGGCTGGGTATTGTAGGGTTCCTGGACGACTACATCAAAGTTTTCAAAAAGAACAAAGAAGGCCTGGCCGGACGTTTTAAAATACTGGGACAGATTGGCCTGGGTATCATTGTAGGCGTTACCATGTACTACAATAACCATGTGGTCATCGCCCGTGATGTAACCGGCGGACGTTCGGGAGTGTTTGCTTCCGAGAAGCTGGAGTCAGGCCGGTTCTCGCGCAAGGATGAAAATGGCAAGGAAAGGATTTACGTAAATGTAAGAACCGCTACAACTACCATCCCTTTTGTTAAGTCGCATGAATTCAGGTATGAAAAGATAGCGGGTATTTTCGGGGAAAGATTCATTACCGTTACCACACCTATACTCTACGTTCTGTTTGTCATATTCATTATCGTGGCAGTTTCCAATGGGGCTAACTTAACAGACGGTATAGACGGTCTTGCTACCGGTGTGTCGGCAATAATCGGTGTTTGTCTCGGCGTGTTCGCCTATGTGTCGGGCAATTATCTTTTTGCCGGCTACCTGAATATTATGGACATTCCTAATCTTGGAGAGTTATCCATTTTTATAGGCGCGTTTGTAGGAGCCTGTGTCGGTTTCCTTTGGTACAATGCATATCCGGCGCAGGTATTCATGGGCGATACAGGAAGCCTTGCATTGGGAGGAATTATAGCTTCTTTGGCTATCATAGTTCGGAAGGAATTGCTCATACCCATCATCTGCGGTATTTTCCTGGTAGAAGAAGTATCTGTGATGCTGCAGGTATGGTACTTCAAGCGTACGAAGAAGAAATATGGGGAGGGCAGGCGCATATTCTTAATGTCGCCCCTGCACCACCACTATCAGAAACTGGGATACCACGAATCTAAGTTAGTAACACGCTTCTGGATCATAGGTATATTATTAGCGATTATGAGCATCGTAACATTAAAACTGCAATAGTGCAAACGAACAAACAAAGACTGGTGATATTGGGTGCCGCAGAAAGCGGTGTGGGAGCGGCCTTGCTGGGCAGGCAGCAGGGATGGGATGTCTTTGTAAGCGATGGAGGAACAATCAAGCCGGCTTTCAGGGAGACATTACAGCAACATGCAATAGAATTTGAAGAAGGGGTGCATACGGTCGAAAAAATACTGAATGCTGATTGTGTAATAAAAAGCCCGGGCATCAGTGATAAGGTGGCTATAGTGAAGCAGATAAGAAGCGCGGGAATAGAGGTGTGCAGTGAAATAGAATTTGGTTTCCGTTATAAAGGCGATGGGAAAATCATAGCAATCACCGGCAGCAACGGTAAGAGTACCACCACCAAGCTTACTTATCACTTGCTGAAGCAGGCTGATTACGATGTGGCTATGGTAGGTAATATTGGTTACAGCTTTGCAAGGCAGATTGCAGAACGACCATGCGAATGGTACGTGATGGAGGTGAGCAGCTTTCAGCTGGATGACATTCATTGGTTTCGCCCTGATGTTGCTGTATTGCTGAACATTACGCCCGATCACCTGGACAGGTACGACTACAAGTTTTCCAATTATATAGATTCCAAATTCAGAATAACTAAAAATCAACAATCAACAGATCACTTTGTCGTTAACCAGGATGATCCCGTAATACAGCAATATCTGGCATCCCATTCTACTCACGCCAAAATAACATACTTCACGATGAGCGAAAATAATACAGGAAACGAAGGCGGCTTTATAAGAAATGAGCGTTTGAACATCATATATGGTGGAGACTATCTCGATATGTCTATCCACGACCTGACATTGCCGGGCCGGCACAATCAATATAATAGTATGGCAGCGGGGATATCGGCGCGCATAGCAGGTGTGCGTACCGAAAAGATAAAGGAAAGCTTCGGCGGGTTCGTGGGGCTTGAGCACCGCCTGGAGTTTGTAGCCACCGTGCGTGGGGTTGATTTTATCAACGACAGCAAGGCGACTAATGTAAATTCTGTATGGTATGCACTGGAGAGTATGAAGAAGCCTACTATTCTGATACTGGGTGGGCAGGACAAAGGGAACGACTACACGGAAATACTGGAGCTGGTAAAAGAAAAAGTAAAAGCAATTGTATGTCTTGGACTCGATAATAAACCCATTCACGATTTTTTTGACGGTATTGTAACAACAATTGTGGACACAAGGAGTGCTGACCAGGCGGTGCATGCCGCCTTTACATTTGCGGAGAAAGGAGATGTGGTTTTATTGGCTCCGGCATGTGCCAGTTTCGATTTATTTAAAAATTACGAAGACCGCGGCGAACAATTTAAAGAAGCGGTAAAGGAATTATAAGAAACTGTAGTGATATGGGAGATGGTATGAAACAATTGCTGACGAAAACAAAGGGCGACCAGGTAATCTGGGGCGTGGTGCTGATGCTGTCCTTTATCAGCTTGCTGGCTGTGTATAGTTCTACAGGGTCGCTGGCATACCGTATGGAAAAGAATTCGAACTATTATCTCATTAAGCAATTAATGGTTTTGGGGCTTGGTCTGCTGATTACTTACTGGGTACACCAGGTAAATTATACAAAGTTTGCAAAAGTAGCAGTGATACTATATGTGCTCAGCCTTCCGCTGCTCATATACACATTGTTTTTCGGTATGAGCCTGAATGAGGGCTCGCGCTGGATAAAGCTGCCAGTGATTAACCTCACTTTCCAGACTTCGGATCTTGCGAAGCTGGCTTTGTTCATGTTCCTTGCCCGGGTGCTGAGTATGAAGCAGGCTGTGATCAAAGATCTGAGAAAAGGGTTTATACCCGTATTGATACCCATGCTGTTTACCTGCGCACTCATTGCCCCTGCAAACCTCTCCACGGCATTGATGCTGGGAGTTACCTGCTGCATAGTATTCTACATAGGCAGGGTGCAGATCAGGCATATACTGCTGCTTTGTCTGGTGGGATTCGTGGGCGTTTCTGTATTATTTACAATTTCAAAAATAACCGGGTTCGGTCGCGCCAAAACATGGGAGCAGCGCATACAGGATTTTGCTGGTGGAAAAAAACAAGATGCAGGTCATGAAGATGTATACCAGGTACAGCAGGCTAAGATAGCTATTGCGAACGGGGGACTGACAGGCCGGGGACCGGGCCGCAGCCTGCAGAAGAACTTCCTGCCACATCCTTACTCTGATTTTATATTCTCCATTATCATTGAGGAATATGGATTATTGGGCGCCAGCGCAGTGGTCATACTCTATTTGCTTTTCCTGTGGAGAAGTATTCTCATTTTCAAAAGATGTCCTTTCGCATTTGGGGCTTTCCTCGCTGTCGGGTTGAGCATTACATTGGTGTTCCAGGCCATGCTTAATATGGCGGTAAATGTACACTTAGTACCGGTAACTGGTCTCACCCTGCCCATGATAAGCATGGGGGGATCATCTATATGGTTTACAAGTATTGCAATCGGGATAGTATTGAGTGTAAGCCGATATGTTGATGAAATGGAGGGAGGGAAAAAAGCTGCCGGGAAAAAGACTACTGCAGTGGACGAGGAAGAGGATACCGAAGAAATGGAGGTAGTGGAAAAGCCGGTAGCAGAAAAAAAAGAAGGAAATAAACTAAGATCTCAACCATCAAAGAATAATGGGCCGGTACCGGCGATTTAGGATATGAACGGATTGCGCGTGATAATAGCAGGTGGAGGAACAGGGGGACACATATTTCCCGCTGTGGCGATAGGGCATGCCCTGCAGCGGTTGTCACCCGGTACGCAATTGCTGTTCGTTGGCGCTAAGGATAAAATGGAAATGGAGAAGGTGCCGAAGGAAGGTTTCAGGATCATAGGACTGGATATAGTGGGTTTCAATAGAAGTAATATCTGGAAAAACATTTTGTTGCCGGTGAAACTAATTAAAAGCAGGATAGAGGCAAGGCGGATAATCAGGGAATTTAATCCGGCTGTTATCGTTGGTGTTGGCGGGTATGCCAGCTTCCCGGTTTTGCATGCGGGTCAGTCGATGAATATACCAACGCTCATACAGGAACAAAACTCCTATGCGGGCAAAAGCAACAAAATACTTGGGAAAAAGGCCAAATCAATATGTGTCGCATACCCCGGCATGGAACAGTTTTTCCCTAAGGACAAAATAATACTCACCGGAAACCCTGTGCGGAAGAGTATATCTGAAATGAACAAGACCAATGCTGAAGGTAAGGCGCGATTTAACATAACCCACAAGGGAAAGACAATACTTATAGTGGGGGGAAGCCAGGGTGCCCGGTCTGTGAATGAAAGTATAGATTTTCTGCTGGGTGATATAATGCTGGAGGATGTAAACCTACTATGGCAAACAGGAAAGACATTTTATGAGCAAGCCGAGAAACTGGCGGTTAAGTATGATAACAGGATAAAGGTTTTTGATTTTATCAGTGATATGGATGCTGCCTATGCTGCTGCTGACATAGTGATATCGCGAGCCGGTGCGCTGGCAATAGCCGAGCTTTGTATTGCCGGCAAGCCAGTGATATTTGTTCCGTTGCCGTCGGCGGCCGAGGATCACCAGACCAGTAATGCAATGGCGCTGGTGAACAACAATGCAGCCTTGCTGGTAAAGGACAGCGACGCAAAAACAGACTTACTTAAAAAACTGAAAACAATACTAAATGATAATTCCCTGCAGGAATTGATGTCGAAGAATCTGAAAGCGATGGCGATAAAAGACGCTGATGAGCGAATTGCGGGGAAAGTAATCGAGTTAAACGAACTGACAAAATAAAACGATAAATAAAGAGCGGGAATGGATGTAAAGAATGTAAACAGGGTTTATTTCATAGGCATAGGCGGCATAGGTATGAGCGCACTCGCACGGTTTTTCCGCGAACGGGGTGCAGTGGTCAGCGGCTACGATAAAACTGAAACTGATCTTACCGTTACCCTGGTTGAGGAAGGAATGAACATTCATTACGCTGATGATATTAATCTCCTGGACAAAGAAGCTGAACTGGTGGTTTATACACCCGCCATTCCCGCTGACCACAAGGAATTCAACTGGTATCGTGCCAATAATTACCTCGTTTACAAACGCAGCGATGTATTGCAGCGGATAACCGAGGCAATGCATGCAATAACCGTCGCAGGCACGCACGGCAAAACGACGATCTCCACAATGATCGCATACTTGTTGCGGGAAACCGGTTATGGCTGTAATGCATTCCTGGGAGGCATATCCGTGAATTACGGACGAAATTACTGGAGTAGTGAACGTGACACAGCTGTAGTAGAGGCTGACGAGTATGACAGGAGCTTTCTGAAATTGAGCCCGGATATCGCGGTGCTTACGGCTGTAGATCCTGATCACCTGGATATTTACGGCACGGTGGAAGAAATGGAAGCAGCCTTTATACAATACACGCATAATATCAAGGCGGGCGGTACATTGTTGGTGAAGCAAGGACTGCATCGGCAACAGGAGCTCAGGGGACCAGAGACAACAACATACAGTTTGCAGAATGATGCGGCTGACATATTCGCCGCCAATATTCAGCAAAAGATGGGTGGTTACATATTTGATGTAGTTGCACCCGGCTGGAGATTGGAGCAAATGCACCTACAGATAGGTGGGATGCACAATGTGGAAAATACGGTGGCAGCAATAGCAGTGACACAAATGCTGGGTATTGATGGCGATAAGGTAAGGGCAGCTTTGGCAGGATTCAGGGGAGTGAAAAGAAGGTTTGAATATATTCTGAAAACTGCAGGAATAGTGTATATAGATGACTACGCCCATCACCCGGAAGAGCTGGCTGCATTGCTCAGAAGCGCAAAAAGCTTGTTTCCCGACCGCAGATGTGTTGTTGCGTTTCAGCCGCATCTCTTCAGCCGGACCCGGGATCTTGCGGATGGTTTTGCGCATAGCCTTGATATGGCAGATGAAGTGATACTCCTGGATATATACCCGGCACGGGAATTGCCCATGCCCGGCATCACTTCACAGACCATCGCAGACAGGATGGCAAGTCCGGCACACACAATATTATCGAAAGAGGGATTGCTGGAATATGTAAAAGTTGCTCCGCTTGATATGTTGATCACAGCGGGAGCAGGAGATATTGATAAATTAGTAGAACCCATAAAAAATATACTGGAGCACAAATAATGGCGGAAAAGCGTAAAATATCAGTTCGTAAAATATTGCAGGTGTTGCTCACATTCGTGGTGACCGCCTGTTGTATTGTAGCGATGGTTAGTGCCGCCAGGATAGAAAATAGCGAGACTTTGACAAGTATAGCCGTGCATATCCGCAACGACAAGAAATATCATTTTATTGAGCAAAAAGAAATTCTGGATAAAGTGATCAATGATCGTCATATAGATATAACTCATACTCCCCTGGGCAGGCTGGATATACACACAATGGAGCAGCTGATTCTCTCTGATCCCTGGGTGTCGGAAGCACAGGTGTATATTGACAATGAACACGTACTGCATATATCTGTGACACAACGTATACCTGTAGCCAGGATATTTCAGCAAAATGGTATTAGTTACTATCTCGATACAACCCTAAGTGCCATGCCATTGTCGGACAACTTTAAATATTATACTACGGTTGTCACCAATGTTCCCGACCTGAAAAATGACAGTGCAGGAATCGCAATGAAAAAACAAGTTGTTTCAATGGCCCGGCATATTCTTGCAGATTCCTTCTGGAACGCGCAAATATCGCAGGTGATAGTTGATTCAGATGGCGCATTTGAATTGATGCCTGTAATTGGCAATCAAAGAATATTATTTGGTGATGCTTCGCGCATTAACGAGAAATTCGGTAATCTCTTCCTATTCTATAAAAATGTACTGAACCGCATTGGCTGGGATAAATACGAGACGCTCGATGTAAGATACAAAGACCAGGTCATAGCGTTGCCATCGCTTCCGTATCACGGTCCGGTTGATAAAGCCGTAGCGAATATGAACTGGATTAATAGCATTGTGGAGACGGAAGCCGTAAGCGATGCGAAAGATTCAGTGCGTGCAGCAGAAACAAAGGCAGCGCGCGCCGCGGCAGAGAAAAAGAAAGAGCTGGCGAGAAAGGCCCATAAAACCGATAAGAAGGTGAAAGTGGTAAAGAAGACAACTGAAAAGGCAAAGCCGAAAGATATTAAGAAACCCGATAAGAAAAAGCAGCCGGCGGCCACACAGAAAAAAAACTCGCAGAAACCAGTTAAGAAAACAAACGAAAAGAGCAAGGATAAGAATACCAAACAGAGGTCGCCCAAATACGTGTACCCTGAAAAAAAAGATCATTAAAAAGTTTTAAATCACAACGCAATATGAGCAGGAAAGAACAACCAATTATTGTAGGGCTGGATATCGGTACCACAAAGGTAGTTGCTATTGCTGGCCGCAAAAATGAGTTCGGTAAACTGGAGATCCTTGGCCTTGGCCGCGCTGATTCGGCGGGCGTCAGTCATGGTGTCGTCATGAATATCGAACAATGCATCCGGTCTGTTGAGCAGGCTATTGAAAAGTGTGTGCTGTCAAATCCCAACCTTGAAATAAAGGAGGTGTATGTGGGTATAGCCGGCCAGCACATAAAAAGCCTGCAGACCCGCGGCGACCGTGTACGTACTAACACCGATAGCGAAATCGGTAAAGAAGATATCGATCTGCTTATCCGGGATCAGTATCGTACTTACATTCCTGCAGGCGATCAGATCATCGATATTGTGCCGCAGGACTTTACGGTCGACAGTACGCCATATGTGGTGGACCCGATAGGAATGAGCGGTGTAAAGATTGGCGCCAACTTTCACCTGATCACCGGTGACCGCAATGCCATAAGAAATATTAAGCGGTGCGTTGATAAGGCTCAACTAACCACCCGCGACCTGGTATTGCAACCATTGGCGTCAGCCGCTGCAGTGATGAATGATGAAGACCTGGAGGCCGGTGTTGCCATTGTTGATATCGGGGGTGGCACCACCGATATGGCTGTGTTCTTTGATGGCATATTAAAGCATACCGCCGTAATACCTTATGCGGGTGTGAACATCACCAATGATATCCGGAATGGTCTGGGGGTGTTGCGCGCGCAGGCAGAGCAGATGAAGGTGCAATTTGGCACAGCCATTGCAGAGGAAGCGAACAAAAACGCGTACATTACTATACCTGGTTTGAGAGGCCTGCCTCCCAAAGAAATATCTGTAAAGAATCTCGCTCATATCATAGAGGCTCGTATGCACGAGATACTGGATTATGTAATGTACCACCTCAAACAGATAAACCTGGACAAACGCCTATACGGGGGTATCATACTTACGGGCGGCGGCGCGCAATTAAAGCATGTAACACAGCTTACTGAATTTGTTACCGGTCTGGGCGCACGGATAGGTTATCCAAATGAGCACCTGGCGGGCGGCCATACCGAAGCACTCATGAACCCCATGTACTCAACCTGCATCGGGCTGATACTACGCGGTTATCACGACTTCGAGAGTGGTCGCATGCGTTTTGCAGGCGAAGGTGGCAACTATATGCATATACCGATTGAAGATATAGCACCGGTCATGCCGGAAACTGTAGCTGAGCAGGATGTAGAAGGGGAAGAAGAAGAAACTCAGAACACGAATGAAGATGCCGGAAAAAAACCAGGTAACCGGAATGAAAATGTGAAGCGGTTATTTGACGGGCTCAAGGGCAAATTCATGAAGATGTTCGAAGACGTGGAAGACCAGGAGATAGGATAAAATTATCACAACTAAATAAGTCAATCAGAAATAAAATTAAACAACTCACAACTCAATAATTATTCACTAACCCACAAACTAAAATAGTATGATCCATTTTGAAATTCCAAAAAATCAATCGTCTATAATTAAGGTGATAGGCGTCGGCGGTGGTGGAAGCAACGCTGTAAATTATATGCATAGTCTCGGCATAGAGGGCGTGGATTTTGTTGTCTGCAACACAGACTCCCAGGCACTTGCTTTGAGCCCGGTGGCTAATAAAATACAGTTAGGGCCGCATTTGACCCAGGGTCTTGGGGCAGGGGCCAATCCCGAGATAGGTAAGCAATCATGCGAAGAGAGCATAGAGGATGTTGCCAAGATTTTGAAAGTGAATACCCGTATGGCGTTCATTACTGCCGGTATGGGCGGTGGAACAGGTACCGGCGGTGCTCCCGTTGTATCTAAAATATGTCGTGACCTCGGCATACTTACCGTGGGCATTGTCACTACCCCGTTTACGTATGAGGGTCGGAAACGTATGAAGCAGGCGCAGGAAGGAATAGATCGCATGCGTGAACATGTGGATACTATCCTCATCATTTCTAACGACAAACTTCGCCAGCAGTTTGGCAATCTGCCATTCACCCAAGCCTTTGCAAAGGCGGATGATATATTGGCAACAGCTGCAAAATGTATCACAGACGTGATCACTACCACCGGGCAGATTAACGTCGACTTCGCGGATGTATGTACGGTAATGAAAAACGGAGGAGTAGCTATACTAGGCAGCGCATCCGCTACGGGTGAAAATCGTGCATTGATAGCTGTTGAGGAAGCGTTAAACTCACCATTGCTGAATGACAGCGATATAAAAGGAGCAAAATGGTTACTGCTCAATATCACATCAGCTTCCGGCGAGTTTGAACATACTATGGACGAGGCGGAAGCCATACAGGCTTATGTGCAGGACCAGGCCGGTGACAACTGTGACGTTATCCTGGGCATGGGACATGATCCGAACCTGAAAGAGAAGATTGCTGTAACTGTTATAGCTACGGGATTCAATCAGAAAGAAATCAGTGTTGATTTCCCCGCAAAGAACAAAGAACCTGAAAAAATAATAGTAAAGCTTGGTGACAGCCCTGCTGATACCCACCAGGCGCACAGAGATGAAACTCCTGTAGTAGAATTCAGGGCTAACTTGAGGGAACACGATAATATGGCGCCAACGCTGGTAGAAATGCCAGGTCTGAGCTTCAATGTCCAGGAGCATAAGCCCGCTGATGTGTTTGTAAACGAGCCAGCGCCATTTGTAGCTCAGCCAGTTGAAGAGCCGGTTTCAGCGTTCGCCAAACACACTCCAACATTTACACCGGAAGAGCAGCGAATAGAGGAAATAAGAATGCAGCTGATCATGAAGGCTGAAGAGAGTGCGAAAGAGCAGGTAAAGGAGCCGGTGAGAGAACCAGTGCGGGAACGCCCAAGAGAAACCGTTTACATGAGAGGTGAACGTATTCTTACCGAAGAAGAACTGGAAGAGAAGAAGAGATTTGAAGAGCAGAAGAGAGCGCTTGAGGATCGCGCCGAGCGTCTGCGTCGCATGAGTTTCAACATTAAGGGTACGGAGAGCAGTGATGAACTGGAGACTGTGCCGGCCTATATGCGAAAGAATATGAAGCTGGATAACCAGGTTGCTTCTTCCGATTCCTTCTACAGCGGTTACACGGTAGGTATGAATGATGGTCAGAACGGTCCACAGGCATCTATCCAAACGATCAATACTTTTTTAGACGGTAATAAGCCGGATTAAGTTTGTTTTTTGTTTATCATATATTGCGTACGCTCCCGTTTTCCAACGGGAGCTTTTTTTAAGTGTCTACATTTTTTTGCATCTTTGGATAACTAAATTAACCACAATGTGGTCAGATTACATTGAGCAGAAAAAAGATGTTTTGGGTGGAAAGCCAGTGATCAGGAATACCAGGATAGGTGTCGACTTGATCCTGGAGAAGATAGGTAACGGTGAAACTGTTGAGGATCTGTTATTAGCTTACCCGCATCTTACGAGAAGCAAAATATTAGCGTGTATAACCTATGGTGCCAGCCTGGTGCGCAATGAAACATTTATAGATGTTGCCTGATTTTCCATTAATTATCGCTGATGAAAGTGTTGATTTAGGATAGTCACAAGCTTGAGGGAAATGGGTTTTTCCGTTTATTCCATTATTACAGAAAAGCCGGGTATAACCGATACTGAGGTTATAGAAATTGCCATTGAGAAAAAGGGATATGTAATTACCGAGGATAAGGATTTGGGTGATGAACTTGTGTATAGGAAAACCGAACAAATCGGAAGTATGCTTTTGCGTATTTTTGATATTCCTGTTGAGTCGCGAAAAAAACTCGTAATCCAGGCCATCAAAGACAACGCGGAAAATTTAAAAAATTGTTTTTCCGTGCTGACGTCCAAAAAATTAAGAATACGTAAGTATACATGAACCTCTAATTTTTTCTTTTGCGAAGAAAATGCAAATAGCCGACACCATCAGGCGCCGGCTATCAATATAATAGAGGATATTTATTTTACTTCTGCTACCAGCTTTTTGAATGATGCTGGCTCATTCATAGCAAGGTCTGCAAGCACTTTGCGGTTCAGGTCAATACCTTTTGCAGCCAGCTTGCCAATGAACTGGGAATAGCTCATACCTTCTTCGCGCACTGCTGCATTGATACGAACTATCCACAAAGAACGGTAGTCACGTTTCTTCAGTTTGCGGCCCACGAATTTATAGCCCTGGCCTTTTTCCAATACGTTTTTGGCTACTGTATAAACGTTTTTACGCTTACCATAAAAACCTTTGGCTTCCTTCAGTATTTTCTTTCTTCTTGCGCGCGATGCAACCGCATTTACGGAACGTGGCATATCTTAAAAATTAATTGTCGTTGTTTAATACTTTTATTTACTCGGTACTACGCTATACTTAGCATAGACTTATTAACACATTACCAGCATTTTTTTCACTAAGCGCGCATTGCTCGGATGCACCAGCCCGTGAATACGCAAACTGCGTTTGCGGCTCTTGGATTTTTTAGTCAGGAGGTGGCTTTTAAAAGCTTTGTACCTGCGTATTTTGCCCGTACCTGTAACTCTGAACGTCTTCTTGGCACGTGAGTGCGTTTTCGTTTTTGGCATAACCTGTCAAATTTGGGATGGCAAAGGTAGCATTTTTTTGTATCGAAAATTATAATTTGATGAGTTTGAGTTGCATATTTTTTATTTTAATAAAAATAGCACTATTCTTATTGCTAAAGTCTTTCACTGAATCTACAATATCATTTATTATTTTTACCGCCCAGAACAAGAACTCATGACCATACTAAGATTCAGAATTTTTTGGGAAGATGATGATCAGACTTACCGCGATATCGAAATATCGGGAAGCCAGACATTCATGGATTTCCATAAAATTATCATACAAGCCTTTGAGTTTGACGGAAAGCATAGCGCCTCATTCTACGAAAGCAATGAAAAATGGCAGTACGGCAGGGAGCTGAATTCTGAGGTGCTGGTTAATAAGAAAGACGCGCCGGCGCTTTCTATGGTTAAAACCCCGGTTTCTGCTTTAGTTACCAATCCGGATCAGAAATTTATATATGTGTATGATCCTGCAAAAAAATGGACATTCCAGGTAGAGCTGATCGGGGTGGTAAAAGAGGAAGCTTCGAGGCGGGTATATCCCATGGTAGTGCGAAAAGAAGGTATTGCTCCCGCTCAATATGGCATAAAGGGCATGAATCCGGATAAGATAATGGAGATTGAGGAGAAATACGATCTCGGTGCAGAAGAGATGGCAGAGGGTTTTGGCAGTGAAGGGGAAGATGGAGCGGGGGAAGTAGCTGAAGAAAGCACCGAAGACACCAGTGGAGGCTTTGAATAATTTTCCAACCGTATATATCATAGAAGGCCCTACAGCAGTGGGGAAGACTGCCATTGCGGTATCGTTGGCCCGGCAGTTGGGTACCGATATCATTTCGGCAGATAGCAGGCAGTGTTACAAAGGCATGAGTGTAGGTGTTGCGAAGCCATCCGCCGAGGAACTGGAGGCGGTAAAGCATTATTTTGTTGACGAGTTTCCCATCGATAAGTCTCTTACTGCTGCTGATTATGAAGTTCTGGCATTAGGTTATCTTGAAGAGATATTTAAAAGGCAAAATACCGCTGTCGTATGTGGCGGAACAGGTTTGTATATACAGGCGCTTTGCGAAGGGCTCGACGAAATGCCCGAGGTAAATACCGATATTGTGAAGGCAGTAACAGATGAGTATACCCTCAAAGGTATTCAGTGGCTGCAGCACGCCGTGCAGCAAGAAGACCCGGCATTTTACACTTCGGGGGAGATACAAAATCCTGCCCGTATGCTCAGAGCACTCTCATTTATCCGTTCCACCGGACGAAGTATTATCGAATACCGCACGCGTACAAGGAAAGTACGGCCATTTCGTATTGTAAAAGTGGGATTGCAATTACCAAGGGAGGAACTATATGCACGAATTAATAATCGTGTTGACAACATGATGAACCACGGAATGCTGAGCGAAGCTGAAGCGCTACTTCCCTTTCGCCACCTCAAAAACCTGCAGACAGTGGGCTATGTGGAATTATTTGCTTACTTCGATGGGAAATATACACTGAACGAGGCGGTGGAGAAAATAAAGCAACATACGCGCAACTACGCCAAGCGGCAAATAACATGGTTCGCAAAAGACAAAGAGATCCACTGGCTGTCGCCCGATGATAAGAATATAGTTGAGCGTATAATAGACCTCTCATTATTAAAGTCTTGAAGGATGCGTTCGCGAAGTGTTGCCGCCCTTTTCAAATGTCTTTCGTTTTTAACGTCGTGAATTTGTTTTAACATTTACTTTCTCAAACTTATTATGCAGCCATAGGCTTATATGCGGGTATCACATGCTATGACCTGTAAATCAGAAGTTCACATCTGCAAATTGCCAGGCGGCCAGTAGTGCCGAGGCTATGACTAATTGTTAAAAGACCCGGGCTGCCGAATGCTTTGGCACAGTTCTTTAACTTCTGTTTCCTGACAAAGAATTTGTGAAAATGCAAAAACAAAATACTATGAAAACAACAAGAACAGTTTGGACGTTGCTGATAGCGGGAGGCGCACTATTTGCGAGCTGTCAGAACAATAATAAGCCAGTGGCACAAAATACAGACACATCGGGATACACAAACACAAGTGGTTTCACGAGTGCTAACAGCGCGGTAGATAATTCCACCCTTGCTACCGATACCTTATCCAATAACGCCGCCGGCGGAACTGCTTTCAGTAACGGAAACACAAGTACAAGTACAATCGGTACTGAGAGCGAATCTTCATATACCGGGAAAAAATCCGGTACGTCTACCGACGCAAATGGCTGTGCTGTAGTACAAAAACGCCACACTTATCATAAGGCAGCTTATGCTTATCACCGTCATCGTAAACATAAAGCAACAATAGGAAAAACAACAATTGAAGCACAGGAAAATGTAGCTACCGTGGAACCCCCTACTTCCGAGCCTGCTGTTGAAACACCAACTACCACAACAGCCCCTATTGTGTACGAACAACCCAAGGTCTTTACAGGTAGCATGCCTGTAACCAAGAAGAGGGCTATGGTGCACCTGGCGCCTGAAGTTGGCGGTAACCTGAATAATTTATACAAGTTGTCAGATGACTACCAGACTTCAAATCAGCTGAAAGTAGGATTTAATGCTGGTGTTATGGTGAATGTGGAATTAGGCAAACGTCTCAGCCTTGAGCCTGGTGTCAGGTACATCATGAAGGGCGGTGAAGTTACAAGTACTTCCAATGTTGGCGTTACTACTATGGAACACAAGGAAAAGCTTACCTTTCACTACGTCGAAATGCCTTTGAACTTAGTTTATAACTCGGGCGACTGGGGTACAAACCGGTTTATGATAGGCGCTGGCCCTTATATTTCCTATCTTGCAAATGCACAGGATAAAACAAAGGATATTTTGACTGCACCAGAAGGCAAAACAGTTAGCCAGGGACAGCGTCAGTTACCGGTTGGTGATCCTGACAAGGGACAGAACGTACGTAACTACGATGCAGGTGCCGGTGGCTTTATAGGATACCAGATGAAGAGTGGTGTTTATGTAAAAGGCGGCGCTGAAGTTGGTTTGCTGGATTTGCAGAAACATTCCAACAGTATCGGACAGACAGGCCTTTATGACCGCAACTACAACTTCCTGCTGACCGTTGGTTATATGTGTGGTTACAATAAGAAATAAAAATAGCTTACAAAAAATAAAGTGGCCGCTCCTAACCGGGCGGCCCTATTTTTTTATATAAAATAATGAAGGCTCGGCTGTAGCTTAATGAGGCCTGGCTTAAAACATTAAAACAATGAACACACTAACGGAGCAGCAAAGGGAAGAAAAAATAAGAAAGGGCGTGTTTAAGTTTTTTTCTTTGAAACTAATCGTCATTAGCAGTTTGTTCTTCGGCTCACTATTCATTTTTGCCTGGATCACACATAAGGCGGTATACGGGAATGAACAGGCTTTTGACAATAAAGTATTTTCTTTCTTTTCCAGGTTTTCGTCTTTGCCGCTGCTAGTCCGCTTCATGAGAATGTTTACTTTTTTTGGTTCCAGCACTTTCCTGTTGCCGGCTTATGTTGTTCTTCTTCTTTATCTCGTTAGTAAAAAAAAGTACAGGTATAGTCTTCACATAGCGATCGTGGCTATAAGCAGTACTGCGCTCATGTTTGCTTTAAAGGAAATAACCCACCGCCATCGTCCCGAGCTTCCTTTAGTCCAGGGAATCACCAACTACAGTTTTCCCAGCGGGCATGCGCTGTCCTCATTTATTTTTTGCGGCATTTTTGTTTATGTTGTCTGGCACCGGCAATTGTCACCTTTTTACAAGTGGTTATATACTTCGCTGTTATTTTGTTTTGCCATTACTATAGGCATAAGCAGGATAATATTAAAAGTGCACTATCCTACCGACGTCATAGCATCTTTATGCCTCGGTACCGAGTGGGCTATCGCGTCTCTGTGGATCATGAAAAAGATTAGCAGGAAAGATTCACCGAATATACAGAAGCAGGAAACCCTTACCGAGATTGGTCGTTAATCACAATTATTTTTTCAGCAAGAGTTTCTGCATTTGTACAAAGTCATTTGTTTCGAACCTCGCAAAATACAGGCCCGGAGAAAGATGATAATCGGAAGCGTTGAATTTTAGAACATGGTTACCTGCCTGCACCAAGCTGTTATTTTCCAGTATAGCAATTGTTCTCCCGCTTATGTCCGTAACAGATACCGACACATGGCTCGTGGAAGCCAAATCATAAGAGATCGTTGTTTGCTCCCTGAATGGGTTTGGATAAATCCTGTAGCTATTCTGTATCACTTCAGTATTCTTTACCGCTGTGCCTGTGATAGTGGTGTCAATAATGGCCGTCATTATCTGCTGACGGGGTGATGAAGCCGGCCCGGAAAGGCTTCCCCATATTGGTCTTACGACATTGTGAAATGCTGAAATAAATGTATAGTCGCCAAAAAACTTTGGCTGGAACGGGCTGAAAGGGTTTTCACTTATTTTGAAATTCTGAAAAGTCTCACCGCCATCCTTCGAGACAGCGAGGTAAACATCGGTTAAATTGGTATCAGGTGCAAAGTTTCTCCGGTCGTAAAACAGTACATATACATAGCCGGTAGCCGGATCGACTGCCATCGAACTTAAAAATTGCTGTGCTTTCCCTGTGTCATCATTCACCTTGATGGGAGAGCTCCAGGTCTGGCCATTATCAGGAGATTTGCATATCCATACATCTGTATTGGCCGGGCCATTTCTCTGGTCGGTCCAGTTAATATAAATGTAGCCACGATAGAAACCATTGCTGAGGTCGCATGCTGTATAGGGCAATCCGTTACACCTGTTAAGGCCAGGTACGTTGTAATTCCAGCCGCCGGGCACATCCGTAACCTGGGTGTTGCTGTCCAGCCATGTCGCACCTCCATCGGTTGACTTATCAAACATGATTTCATCATTCGCGGCCCAGGCAACGTACACTTCCCCGTTTGGCCCTACACAGGGCACTGCACCTTCTACGGTAGGGTCGTCATCAGTGCAGTTTCCTGCTACGTTGTTGATGCGTTTGGGGGCGCTCCACGTATCGCCTCTGTCTTCGGATTTTGAAAATAGTATATTACTGCTGTCCGTTGATGCGGCAGAGCCGTAGCGATCGAATTGCGTCCAGGTTACATACAGTGTATTTGTGCGTGTATCCAGGGCTACCCCCGGTTTGTCTGCAATGGCCGGTGTGGGAACGTAACCCGTATATCCACCATTATCCCATGTTCCTGCACTTATGTCATCCATCCTCTGGGCAACTATCCTGTCAGCCCACATAGGCCATAGAGGTATGGAAGGATTATCGGCAAGGTGAAAATAATAAAATGCGCCTGTGGTATCAGCAATAATAACCGGGTCGCCAAATACACCATACGTAGACTTGAGTGTATCATTATACCAATGGTACCCCCCATCAGTAGATACATAATAATTTTTTGTGTTAGAGCCGGCTACCATGTGGCTGGTGTTCCTCGGGTCGATGGCTATAGACGGTTCATTGGGTGCATTAATGCTATCGATAACAATATTTTTCATTTGTCCGCAGGCCAGGTTGCAGTAGACGACCAGGAGTAATAAAAACGATATTTTTTTCATGAGAAGTGACAAACGAATTTGTCACAAGTTATAAAAAGTTGTCCGCCGAAAGGTGCGAATACGCCACTTTTTAACAAACCCACAATAGGCTAAATCACTTTTTTTCAATACATTTGCTTCCCTTTATGCAATTACGTCTTAATAATTTACTATATATCATAGCAGTAGCTGTGCTTTTCAGTTCATGCTCGGGTTTTGAGAAGATCCGTAAAAGCAGTGATGTGAATTATAAACTGACGAAGGCTAATGAGTATTTTGACAAGAAAGATTATACGCACGCCAATACATTGTACAAAGAGCTGATGCCGATAATGAAGAGCACCCGCAACTACGAAGCGCTGTTTTATCGGTATGCCTATACCTTCTATTACCTGAAAGATTATGTAGAGGCTTCTTACTACTTCAAAAATTTCACTGAATACTTCCCCACCAGCAAGGAGGCAGAAGAGTGTGAGTTTATGAGTGCGGTATGTCTTTACAAATATGCGCCGAAATATACGCTGGACCAGACCAACAGTGTAAAAGCATTGGAAGCATTGCAATCGTACGTCAACAGGTATCCTAATTCCAAACGAATGGACGAGGCTAACAAGTATATAGCTGAATCGCAAAAAAAATTGGAACTCAAGCAATCTGACGCCGCTAAATTGTATTACAACATTAACCAGTTTAAAGCGGCCACAGTGGCTTACAGAAGTGTGCTTCGCAATTATCCTGAATCGGCTAACGGCGATATGTACACCTTCATGATTATAAAATCCATGTGCAAATATGCAAAGGCGAGTATTCCTGCCAAGCAGGAAGAACGCTATGCAAGCGCCATCAGCACTTACAAAGAGTTTAAAGATACTTACCCCCAGTCTAAGTTCAATTCAGAGGCTGATAAGCTTTACGAAGAGGCAAATAATAACGTTATAAAATTACGCAATGAGCAACACAAATAGAAAGTCGCTGTCATCGGTTAACCCATTAGTGGAAACGCGCGATGTTATAGCTATGAAAGAAAAAACCGGCAACCTGTATGAGTCTATTGCCGTTATATCCCGCCGTGCTAACCAGATATCGGTTACCATGAAAGAAGAGCTTCACAGGAAACTGGAAGAATTTACTGTTCATGGCGACAACCTGGAAGAGGTGCACGAAAACAAGGAGCAGATAGAAATATCGCGCATATACGAGCGTATGGCAAATGCTCCTTTGCAAGCTATCAACGAGTTCAATGAAGACCAGGTATACTATCGTAAGAAGTAGTATCACTTAGTTATAAATGTCCTAATACAGGTAAACAGCCAGGCTGCCTGCCTAGCAATTTATTTGTAAGGGTCTTTGGCTCAATTTATTTTCACTCCCGGTTCTGCTATGATCGGGAGTTTTTTTTGGACACAATGTGGGCACAAGACTGAAATCAGTCATGGATATATAGGATATCCGGGATTACTTTCCATTTTAGGCCTAATGAGCAGGCACAAAAAAAAGAGACTGTAACGAAACAGTCTCTTTTTAAGATCGCTAAAAATCTATTTCTTTTTAGCGGCTGCCTTTTTCGGGCCAGCGTTCTTTTTTGCTGCAGCCTTTGGAGCTGCCGCTTTCTTAGGCGCTGCCTTTTTAGGCGCTGCCGCTTTTTTAGCAGGTGCTGCTTTCTTCGCAGGAGCTGCTTTCTTTGGAGCTGCTTTTTTAGGAGCCGCTTTCTTAGCAGGTGCTGCTTTTTTCGCAGGAGCTGCTTTCTTTGCTGTTGCCATAACTGTGAATTTAAGGGTTAAACAAAAATCTTAAATATGGCAAAAATCGCCGTCGGGGGTTAGTCCTAGGCGATTGCTGTATTAACTTCTTTTACTGACACCAGTGTTTTTGTCCTTGTCTTTCGGAATTCTACTACTCCGTCTACAAGAGAATATATTGTAAAGTCCTTACCCAATCCCACATTATTACCCGGATGGTACACAGTACCTCTCTGGCGTACTATTATATTACCTGAAATGGCTGGCTGACCACCGAAGATCTTTACACCCAGCCTCTTACTTTGTGAATCCCGGCCGTTCCTTACACTGCCTTCACCTTTTTTATGTGCCATTTTATCTAGTTACTATTTATTTAATTATGCTATTGCGTTTATCTTTATTTTAGTCAGGCTCTGGCGGTGACCATTTTTCTTCTGGTAGCCTTTGCGACGGTTTTTCTTGAAGATGATAACCTTATCACCTTTCAGATGGTCAACTATCTCAGCTTGTACTGTTTTGGAATTATTACCTACGGTTATGTTACCTTCATTGCTCACCATCAGAACATCTGAAAATTCTACCTTGTCTCCGGCATTGCCTTCGAGGCGATGCACAAACAATTCATCATCCTGTTTTACCTTGAATTGCTGCCCTGCTATTGTTACTATTGCAAACATGATTTTCCTAAAATATTTTCGCAAAGATAATGACTTTTTTATTTTAAACAACAAAAAATATTTTTTTCTTAATTTTTTTTTCTTAGCACAGATGACAAATATTTTCGACTCTGGTTCTCATTCAGATTTCATTTGCTCTTGATTTTTCTCCCAATAATATTTTATAAGCAGTATCGCATTGGTTGCCGGAAGTATCCAGAATACGCGATATTGAAACCGGTATATAACTGTAGAGAATGTAGAGGTAACAAATGCGTTGAAAAAAAAGAACAGGAGCATGCAACTGTAAATAAATTTAATTTCCCTGCTGAGTAATCCTGGCAGAAATAAGACCCAGATAGTGGAAAGAATAAAAAACAGGTAATAAACAATATTGCAGTTTGTGGCTGATATCGACTCTGTATTTTGCTTTGACAAAGTGTATTCATTTAACTCATCAGAAAAAAACGTTCCCACGCGCTGCCACGCCACAGATGCCCAGTTTCCCTGGTAGGTAACATTATCGGGCGCCTGCACCTGGCACATCTCTCTCATCGTTGCAATGGAGGACTTTTCTATAAACATCTTCAGGTACCGCGGTGTTGTGAATACATCATGTATCATAATATTAAAATCAACCTTGTTGCTGTCCCAGCCGCCGGTAAGGTATAAAGGGCTCTGCGGCAGCCAAAGGAAATCGTACGACATAGTGGGGATCTTATCCTGGTAGTCGCACATCTTTAGTTTTTTTGTGCTACAGTTTTCGCTCAGATATCTATTCAGTATCCCGGTTTCAGCAAACTTGGTTACCATAAATACATGACTGCCCCGGGAGAACGTAAAACCAGATCCGCTGGCCGCATTTATAGTACACATCAATAACCAGCCAAGCAGAGACATAGATAGCAGCGTGAGACTTTTTTGCACGAGCACTTTGTACTTTTTTATTAGCCCATAGGCTGTGAGCACAGAAGAAAATAAAAGAACGATCAGGAAATGTGAATTATGAATAATTATCGCAGCGAAGATTATGAGGCAGTAAATCAGCTGCAGCTTTGTCCCACCCGGTTTATTGGACAAGAAAAGCAGTATGGACAACAATAAAATTCCTCCAAATATATCGGGCATAAGGTAGCCAGTCACCCACGACACACAGGTGAATGACACGATCGCAATTGTAGTTACCATGGCCAGTCTGAATTCAAGTGCTTTACTTTGTATCAGCTGAAAGTAATGGAGCAGCACGTATGCCAAAATAAAACATTGTGCAAAAACAGTAAACCACAATGAGGTCCACATACTGGTATACCGCAGAAACCAGCAGTAAAACGGCGAGCGGTCATGTGGTATAATATTGAAAATTCCCTTCTCGATGTAAGAACCGGAGTCAGACTCAGTCAGCGGGAAGCCGTTATAGAGCGCCACCACCATTAACGACAGCGTGGTAAAAATGAGCAACAGTATAAAATTCTTTCTCTTCATAACCTGCGACGAAATGCTATTTCACACCTTGTTTTTTTTCTTGTTGTTTTAAATACAGGGCCTGGTAATGATTAATGATTACAATGGCATTTGTAGCCGGAAGTATCCAGAATACCCGGTACTGGAATCTCGATACGATCTCGTAAAAAACAGCAGTTACAACCGCGTTGGCAATAAAAAAAGCAAGTATATAACAGTAAACAACCAGCAGTTGCCTGTTCATGACTTTTGGATAGTTCATCAATATCCATATACAAGACAACACGAAAAAAAGATAGTAAATAAAGTTGAAGCTGCCGGTACTCAGTGCTTGCGTGTTTTGAAATGACGAAGCAAACTCCCGAAGCTCATCTATGAAATAATCCCTGATTTTTTTCGACGTTTCCGACTCCATCCCCTGTATCAAAAATTTACCCGGAGCATTCACCTGCACCAGCGCTTTCAAAGTAGCAATAACTGTCTTTTGCGCAAACATGCCGGCATACCTCGGCGTGGTAAATACCTCGTGCACCACCTCCGCATATGCCGCGTGGCAGCTATCCCATCCGCCCATTTTGTATACGGGACTTTCGCCGGTCAGAAACTGGGTGATATTTGGGGGTATATTGGTCCTGTATTCGCACAGCTTTGAAGTTCTTTTATCACAGTTTTCGGAAAGGTATTGTGTCAGGATGCCGTCTTCTGCCAGCTTGGCAACCATCACAATGTTGCCGCCCCTGGAATAGACAAATCCATGCTTTTTTACCATGTTCATCGTGCACACCACACCCCAGCATACAACGCACAAGCCAACCAGCATCGCACTTTTTTTTACCAGGTTGGCTTGTTTTCTCACAAGGGATACGATCAATAGAGTTGTGGAAAAAAGAGCAGCCGCAAGGAAATGCGAGTTATCCATGGCCATAGATACAAGGATCAGCAGGCTATACGCGGCAAGCGACCCTGGTCTGCCGGGCTCTTCTGACATAAATAACAGCATGGAGAGCAAAAGCGCTCCGGCAAAGATATCGGGCATTATAAAACCAGTTACCCAACCCACACAGGTAAAAGATACGATGACAACTACCGTTACCAGTGTAAACTCAAAGCTTCGGGGATTGCCAAACAGTGAATTTGAAACATTGGCGCTTACTGTTCCGTCAATATACTTCCTGCTTATAAGACTTATATACTTCAACAGCAGAAAGGCAATGAGCAAACTCTGGGCCACCGGAACAAACCATAAGGAGTTCTTTAAACTTGCAATACGTACAAACAGGCCATAAAACGGAGTATTGTCTGGTGGTAAATAAGGGTGAACAGCCTCTTCTATATACGCTGCTGTGCCGGCGCCTATAAGGGGAAACCCATTATACAACGTGATAGCCATTAACAATGCAGACGTTATTAAAACAAGAGGTGCAAAATTTTTAATTTTCATAAATTTTGATAACATGCAATATTAATTCTCCCGGCCGGGAAATAAAACTACAATACTAAGCTTATAAATAATATTAACTTTGGGTAAGAATAATTTTACCGGATGAGATGGGTTTGCAAAAGTTGAAATTTGCATACAGAGGCAGGAGCACCGTACAGGTGAATCAAATGCTGATGTTGCCTCGTCCCGTCCGACCTCTTAAAACAATTATTTTCGAATGAAGATCAAATCTTTCCTGGCTAAGCCTTATGCCTCATTTATTCACTCCAGGGTACGCAAAGGCATGGCTACGGCAATAGCAGACCAGCAAGCCATACTTCAATACTTAATTAAAAATGGCGGCAAAACGGTTTTTGGGAAAGAACATAATCTACAGGATGTATCTTCTTATGAGGATTTTAAAAAGGCAGTGCCGGTACGCGATTATGAAGCGTTCATACCATATATAGACCAGATAAAAAAAGGCGATCAAAACGTACTGTGGAAAGGTACACCTATATACTTTGCCAAAACATCTGGCACTACCAGCGGCGCCAAGTACATTCCCATATCTTCAGAATCAATTTCCAATCATATCAATGGTGCAAGAGATGCGCTGCTTTGCTATATGGTGGAAAGTGGCAAATCAGACTTCGCAGATGGCAAAATGATTTTTCTCTCCGGCTCTCCTGAGTTGGAGCGGATAGGCAAGATACCTACCGGTCGCCTCAGCGGCATCGTAAACCATTATGTGCCAAGATACCTGCGTGGTAACCAGCTGCCCTCTTACGAAACTAACTGCATTGAGGACTGGGAAGTGAAACTGGATAAAATAGTGCAGGAGACTATGAACGAAGATATGACGCTCATAAGTGGTATACCTCCGTGGATGCAGATGTATTTCGACTGGCTGAGCGAACGCAACGAAGGAAAGAAAATAAAAGAGTTATTTCCTTCCTTGCAGGTGATTGTGCATGGCGGGGTTAATTTTGAACCTTATAAAGCCAAGCTCATGCATAGCCTCGGCGGGAGCGTGGACATGATAGAGACGTTTCCCGCATCCGAGGGTTTCTTTGCATTCCAGGATACTCTGGACAAAGAAGGTCTGCTGCTTAATACCAATGCAGGCATGTTTTACGAGTTCATACCTGCCGATGAAGTAGGGAACGAAAATCCGGCAAGATTATCTCTCGCGGAGGTAAAAACCGGCGTCAATTATGCGCTTGTAGTAAGTACCAATGCCGGCCTTTGGGCTTACAGCATTGGAGATACCGTTCGCTTTGTCAGTACCGAGCCATACAGGCTGATGGTCACGGGCCGCATCAAGCACTTTATATCTGCGTTTGGCGAGCATGTTATTGGCGAAGAAGTGGAGTATGCAGTCCGTCGTGCGTCTGCCGACTTTAATATCCATATCATTGAGTTTACAGTGGCGCCCGCTATATCCGTTACCGGTGAATTGCCGTATCACGAATGGTTTATAGAATTCGAAACTCTGCCGTCTAATCTTGAGCATTTTTCCAATTCAGTCGATAGCTACTTGCAGGAAAAGAACATTTATTACAATGATCTCATCACCGGTAAAGTCTTGCAAACATTAAAGATACGACCTATGAAAAAAAATGGTTTCATAGAATATATGAAGTCTATTGGCCGTCTCGGCGGGCAAAATAAAG
>JADMIO010803646.1_pt1 | contig 48083 bp, 43 predicted proteins | sample 8958161 | NCBI WGS metagenome assembly JADMIO01 (sample SAMN16585339, study PRJNA669376) | soil metagenome | isolation source: Crop rotation soil | place: USA: Cullars Rotation, Alabama | collected 2011
CTTTCCCCTCACCCCCAACCCCTCTCCCCGGAGTACCGGGGCGAGGGGAGAAATACCTAATGCGAGGGGGTCATGAAACAGCCGGTACTTGTCCGTGGTTCACTGGCCACGTGGCCGTATATCGTCCTGACCATCGTGGCGTTTCTGCTCCTGGCCGTGGCGGCCTTCGCCGGCCTGGACAAGGCGCACGAAATGGCCATCTTCTTCGGTGTGGTCGGGGTGTTCCTGCTGATTCTGGCCCCCATCCTGCGTTGGCGGGCACGACGGAAGCAGATGTGGGTCGAGGACCAGGGCGACGGCTTCAAGGTCATCGACTACGTCGGCGAACGCGAGTTCCGCGACGACCAGGTGCTCAGCTCCGCCCTGCTCTTCAAGAACAACTTCAGCAACGGCGTCTTCAAGTCCATGACACGCACCTTCCGCATCTGGCTGACGAGCCTCTCCACGCAGCCGGAAATGCTGGAAATGACCAACACCATGAAGAGCGGGGAGGAGGATCCCCTGGCCGGCTTCCTCAAGCGCCTCAACGACCGGCTGTTCGAGCAGGCCAAGCAGGACATGGCGGCGAACCAGACTGTGCTGGGCGAACGCTGGTCGCTCGACGGGGACAATCTCACGCTGCGGATGGACAAGGTGGCGAAGGACTGTCGCTTGCCCGAAGTCTCCGCCATCGATATTTTCGAAGATCATGTCTGCCTGTGGCGGCAGGGGCAGGATGAAATCTTCGCCCGCATCCCCGCCAAGACCGCGAACGCCCACCTGTTGTACCGGGTCATCGGCGAGCATCTGGAGAAGCGGCCCAAGCAGCCGGACCAGCCGCCGCCGGAAGGGAGCCTGGGGCGCATCCTCTTCGAGCGCAAGGCGAGCGAAGGATCGCCGTGGGTCACTCTGATCGCGGCGTTTGTCTGCTTCGGCATCGCCGTGATGTTGATCGTCAAGGGCATGAACGATCAGAACTTGCTCCTGTTCGGCTTGGTCCTGCTGGGCGTGGCCGGGTTGTTGGTCCTGCTCATGTTCCATCTGCTGAAAAAACTCTTCCGCTGCCACGAATACGGCGTGTACCAGCGCGGCCTGTTCATGGGCGAGCGGTCGCTGCGTTATGTTGAAGTCGCGTCCTTCACCTACTCCGCGACGCGGCACTACCACAATGGCGCGTACATGGGCACGCAGACGATCATGACGTTTGAGCCGGTGCCGGAGAAACAGGGGCAGCGCATCTCGTATTCCGCCAATGTCCATAACCAGGACTCCGCCCTGGACGACCTGCGCGACCAGATTTCGCGGATGATCGCCCAGCGCATGGCCCAGCGCGTCTCCAACGGCGAAACGGTGGCCTGGATGAACAACCTCACGTTCCAGCCCACCGGCCTGGAATACCGCCCCTCCGGTTTCTTCGGCAGCAAGGAGCCGATCTTCATTCCCTACGGTGCCATCTCCGGCTGGAACCTCGAAGCGGGCACGTTCTATCTCTGGCAGAAAGGCAAGAAGAAACCGACGATCCAAGAAGGCGTCGGCCAGGCGAACTTCTTCCCCGGCTATTATCTGCTGGAGATGCTGAACCGGTCGTCGGGGCCGTCCGGCGAACCGGAGGTGGTGGAGAATGAGGGGGTGTGAGCAATACCGGTTTGGCGAGCGGGGGCGTCAGCCCGTCGGTCCCGGGAACCCCAGGTTGCGCTGCGCTCCACCTGGGGCTACGTTACGGATCACCCCTAACGGGGTTCATAAATCAGAAACGCGCTAATGCCGAAGGCACATGGTATCGTAGCCCCAGGTGGAGCGCAGCGCAACCTGGGGTGCTAGCGTGTGCCAATCTTCTCGCAATCTCTCTTACCAAGGCTTCCCATGACGCTATCCCGTCTCTTCATCGCGTCTCTTCTTTGCCTCCTCGCGACCACGGTCCACGCCAACACCGGCAACAGCCTCATGGACCTGACGGCCGATGGGACGCAACTCCTCGTTGCCAACACCGACAGCGGCACGGTCACGCTGGTGGACATGAAGACGCGAAAGAAGGTGCGTGAGATAGCAGTGGGAGACCATCCCGAGGGCGTGACCTGGATCGGCAACGGGCCGATGGCGGCGGTCACGGTGTACCGGGATGACCTGCTCGTCTTCGTCAACATGCAGACGGGGGAAGTGGTGAAGAAGCTCCCGGTGGCGGATGAGCCATACGGCATCGTCGCCAACAAGGACGGCACCAGGGCCTGGGTGACGCATGACTACTTAGGGTTGGTTTCCGAGATCGATTTACAGGCGATGACCGTGCTGCGGCAGATCACGGTCACGCCGTTCATTCGCGGCCTTGCCCTGAGCCATGACGAGAAGCGCGTGTTCGTCAGCGGCTGGTACAACGCCGACTTGTACGCCGTAGATTTGGCCCAGGGTAAAGTGGTGGACGAATGGAAAGGCACGTCGACGGACAACCTCGCCCGGTCCGTGGTGCTGCACCCGAAGCGCGACAAGGCGTACCTGGCTCATATCCGCTCGCGCATCACGGCGGCGCATGGGCGCGGCTCGATCTTCCCGCACTTCACGGCGGTGGACCTGTGGCCAGCCAAGGACAAGGACGAGACGCGGCGGCGCTCGACCGCCATGGACACGTTCAACTTTCCCGCCGTGCAAACGAACCCGTGGGAAATCGCCCTCAGCCCGGATGGGTCGCGGCTCTACATCATCTACGCCGGCACCAACGACATGAACGTCTGCAAGACCATCGACGATGATTATCATGAAATCGAACGGGTCGGGCGCATCGTGAACCTGGGGCAGAATCCACGGGCCGTGCGCGTCAGCCCCGACAATAAATGGCTGTACGTGTACAACGCCCTGGACTTCGAAGTGGCCGTGATGGATATCGGCACGCTGCGAACCATGCAGAAGATCAAGACCTGCTCCCCGCCAATGACGCCGGAATGGGTGCGCGGCAAAATCCTTTTCGCCACGGCGAATCCGCCGCTGACCAACGCCCGCTGGGTCGCTTGCTCCTCGTGTCATCCCGATGGCCAGAACGATGGCCGGACGTGGCAGAACCCGGAAGGCTTGCGGCGGACCACGGCCCTGTTCGGCGTCGCCCACACGCATCCGTTGCACTGGTCCGCCGACCGTGACGAGGCCCAGGACTTCGAGTACACCATCCGTGGCCCGCTCATGGGTGGACGCGGCTTGACGAGTGGGACCATGAAGGAGAAGCGTGGCCACGAAAAGGTGGAACTGGACGAAAAGATGTCAGGCCGCTCCGCTGACCTGGATGCACTGGCGATCTACTGCAACTCCTTCACGCACACGCTCAGCCCGCACATCCCCGCCCCCGGCAAGCTCAGCCCCGCCGCCGAGCGCGGCAAGACCATCTTCTTCAGCACGGAGACCAAGTGTGCCACCTGCCACAGCGGCCCCTACTTCACGGACAGCCGTTTGCAGAAACCGTTCAACCTGCACGACGTCGGCACTGGCGGCGATGATCCCTCCGAGAAGATGGGCCCGAAATACGACACACCCTCGCTCCTGGGCGCGTACCGCCAGACCGCCTATCTCCACCACGGCAAGGCGAAGACGCTGCACGAGGTGCTGACGAAATGCAACCCCGGCGACAAGCATGGTAAGACGAGTCACTTGAAGCCCGAGGAGATTGATGATCTGGTGGAGTTCTTGAAATCGCTGCCGTATGAAACGCCGCCGTCGGAAACGCCGAACACGGTGCCGTATCGGGTGAAGGACGTGAAGCAAGCGGCGAAGCCGTGATGCCTGGGGGCGCGATCAGTCCTCCCTGGGAGCGCGGCCATCCTTGCCGCCCCAGATGCGGCCAGGATGGCCGCGCTCCCAGGGAAGACCTCCTCGTGTGCTCTTCGACCCTTTGGCGATAGACCAAACAGGTAGGCCCGTGAACGGGCCTACCTGATCACAGAATCCACGACGGCACGGTGCGTGGGTGCCGCAGAGCGGCATGGTAAACGTGCTGACGCGGAGCGTCAGCACGAGGATTACGGAACTACCTTCACCGGCACCGGACGTCCGGCGTTGTCGCAGATTCGCAACAGGAAGCTCCAGGCCTGCGCCTTTTGCTCTTTCTGATCGTTCTGACACACCTTGACCAGGATTTCATTCCGACCTGCCTTCAACCATACTTTGGCCACGAGTTGATCCATCCGGTAGCCACGATGGTACTCCTCGTGGGTGACCATCCGCTTGCCGTTGACGAAGACTTGTACCGCATTTTCGGATCCCACCCGGATATCGACCGGCTGTTGTTTGTCCAACTCCACCGCGACGAAAGCGTATCCCAGCGCCGCCTTGTGTCTGCCGAGAGCATGGTTGAGATCGACCATGCCGTACCTCGGTTCCGTTTCATAGGGTTGCCACCCGACGAGGGCACTGAACTTGCCGGTGTGTTTGGTGCGGAGATTAACCTCCTTCTCCGGCGGAAAGTCGCGGCCGAAGCCGCCGCCGTTAAGGTTGTCAAACGGCCCGATCACCTGCCAGGACGTGATAAAGCCGAAGTGTTGGACCAGGTCCACCTTCTCACCGAGTACCTCAAGTCGGGCGGCAATAGTTTCCACCTGATTGGCATCGTGGGAATTCGAAAGGATTTTCCGGAACGCGGCTTTCGCCTTGGCCTCCTCCCTGGCCGCCAATAGCTTTTCCGCTTTCTCCACTTCCGCCGTGAACACATACCGCCGCAGATCGGCATCGGGATCGCTCAAGAGCTTTGGCAGCCATTCCTTTTCCATTTTTGGGTCCACACGGCAAAGCCATTCGTAAGCGAGGTGGCGGGCCTGGTGAGACTGGTCAGAATAGGTCAGGAACCTTTCCATCCAATCGGTGGGTAGCGACCGCCCCTCCCGCAACGCTTTCGCCGCAATGGCCTCGAAAGCGTTGCGGAGTACCTTGGCTATTTCCGGTTCAAGGGAGTGCATGCTGAGTAACAACGGTTTTACGGCATCGGGGCCGCATTGCACCACCTTAGTCCATTGGTTCATGATTGCGATCGCATCTTTACGTTCGAGCGCCTTGACCAAAGCGGTCACTGCGTCACCCACGGCGGAAGGCCGCAAGCGAGTATCTAACAACCGCCGCAATCGGTGGTACTCTTCGTCATCCAAAAGAGACTGAAGGCCAGGAGGATCCCGAAGCTGCTCGCCTCGATCGGGAGGATTATCTTGCCACGACACTGTCGTGAAGATGGGAGAACACACGCCGCACAGCACGGCCAAGAGGATAGGGTACATGATTGCTTCCCCTGGTGTTCAATACTCGCATCGCATTTTAACCCTCGTGCCGCCGGGGAGCGGCGGCACGAGGGATAGCGTACTCGACTTCGTCTCGCGGCGAACCGTCACCTACGCCGCTCAAAACAGCTTCTTGAACCATTCAAAGTTCGTGATGTCGATCACGACCGTGAACGCCATCAAGCAGAGCACGATGACGAGACCAGTGATGGTGACGATCACCAGGATGCGCTCCGAGACTGGCTTGCCGCGTATCTTCTCGATGATGAGCAAGACCATGTGCCCGCCGTCGAGGACCGGAATCGGCAGGAAGTTCACCACCGCCAGGTTGATACTGATGATCGCCAGGAAATGGATGAACTCCGTGAAGGACAGTCCCGCGACGTTGTACGTGATCTCCGCCATCTTCAGCGGGCCACTCAAGAGGCGCGGCGACATGTCGCCACGCACCAGGCTGTAGAGGTTCTTGTAAATGCGGCCCACGAACTGGTACGTGTCCTTCCAGCCCAGCTCAATCGCTTCACGGATCGACTCGGCCACGCGGATGCGCTGTCCCATCTCCAGCTTGAACCCGCGATGCGGTACTGGCCAGGTGCGATCCTCCACCGCCGTCATCGTCACGGTCTGTTCCGCGCCCGCGGCGTCCGTCACCGTCAGGTGCCAGGTGCGAAACTGCGTCAACTGCAAGAACCAGAACAGGTAGGGCCACTGGTACTCGTCGTCGTCGATCTTCAAGGTGGCCTCCTGCACGGTCTTGTTCTCATCGTCCGGGTCGGAGCTGGGCACCTTGATGGCGCTGAGCTTCTGCCCCGGTTTCAGGCCCGCCTTGGCGGCAGGGGAATCCTTGTCCACGCCTGCAATCGTCGGCAGCACCCTGTACGCGATGCCCAGCGCGGGAATGGCCATGGGCGACATCGAGCGGGCGCTGAACTCGACCCAGGTACCGCGCCCCTTGAAGTCATTCAGGTCCACATGGATCGGCACACGCTGGCCGCCCCGCAGCACGGTCAGTTCGATCTTCTCGCCGCGTTCGGCCATCTCGGTGAGCGTGTCCGGCAGGCGGATCGGGTCCAGGTCGCCGCGACCGTTGAGGGCGACGAGCAGATCCCCTTCCTTGAACAGGGCTGTCGACTTGGGAGCGTTCTGGGTCACCAGCGCCACAATCGGCCCCATCTCCAGGCGCAGGCCGAACGTGTGCATGAAGGCCGGTTCCACGTCCAGGGACATCTGCTGCTTGTTGCGCTCGAACTGGATTTCCACGGTCTGGCTGCGGAACTCCTGCTCGGACCACTGGTAGTCCCAGCCGCTCTTGAGCGGGCGGAACTGCTCATCCCACAGGACGCCCTTGGGGCGGATGCCGGTGAACATATCGCCGCCCCGGAACGCTGCCTTGCTCGCGGGCGTGCCGGGTGTGGCGGGGACTTTGTCCGCCTTCTCCAGACGATACAACCTCAGCCCATGCGGGAAGCCGATACCCATGGACGGCTTGAGGTCCAGCTTGGAACGCCTGGGGATGACCGTGGCTTGCTGTTCGGTGCCGTCGGGCAACTGCCATTTCAGATGCACTTCCGTCTTGCCCGGCGTGGACAGGGCCGAGGTGAAAAAGAGGTCGTCGTAGGATGGGTTGTGATAATCCTGCACCTCCTGCAAGCCCGCCCCGGCCCGCAAACCGGCGGCGAACGCGGGGGAGCCGGGTTCGATGCCGCCGAAGAATGGGGCACGCTCGGTCTTGCCCTGCGTGTAGACATAAATGAAGACGAGGAAGCCGAAGACCATGTTCATGATGACGCCAGCGGAGATGATAAACATCCGCTCGCCGACCGTCTGGTTCATGAACGTGCGCGGATCATTCTTGATGTCGTCGTCCTGGGCCTCGCTGGGATACTCGCCCGGCATCTTGACGTAACCCCCGATGGGGAAGAGCGCCAGCTTGTATTCCGTCTCGCCCGATTTGAAATGGCAGCCGGGGATGGCCGGGCCGAAGCCGATGCTGAACGCTTCGACGCGGACGTTGCACAGTTTGGCGGCGACGAAGTGGCCCAGCTCATGGATGAAGATCAAAAAGCCCAGGCCAAGGATCACCTTGATGACATAGGTGATCGTGTCCAGGCTTTCCTCGAAGGACTTGCCGCGCAGCAGGCCATAGTACAGCGCGGCCAGCAAGATGCCGACGACAATGACATTGTTAATGATGTTCCAGGCACCGCTTTTGACTTCGGGAGCGGAAGCGGAGCCTGGGGAAGCAGAGGGGCTTTGGGGCGAAGCCTGGTCCGGCCCGGCGGGCGCGGGGGTGGTCACTTCCGTGTGGGCGACGATTTTTTCGTTGGCTGCCAACGTGCGGCCTCCTCACGCGCCCAGCGGTCCACAGCGAACAGGTCGTCGAGCGCGGGTTCAGGGTTGTACGGATGCGCGTCCACCACGGCGCGGCAGACGTCGACAATATCCAGAAACGCCAGTGTCCCGGCCAGGAAACGGCTCACCGCCATTTCATTCGCGGCATTCAGGGCCGCGCCGCTGGTGCCGCCGCGCCGGGCAACGTCCAACCCTAATTGTAGTGCCGGGAAGGTCTCCTGGTCGGGGGTCTCGAAGTGGAGATGGGAAAGTTCTTTCCAGGCGAGCCGCTTGGCCGGGCCGGGCTGCCGCTCCGGGTGTAGGAGGGCATACTGGATCGGCAGCCGCATGTCCGGCGGCGACAGTTGGGCCAGGATCGACCCATCCTTGAATTCCACGAAGGAATGCACGATGGATTCCGGATGCAGAATCACCTCGATCTGCTCCGGGCGCAGGCCGAACAGCCAGCGGGCCTCGACGATCTCCAGTGCCTTGTTCATCAGCGTGGCCGAGTCGATGGTGATCTTCGGCCCCATCTTCCAGGTGGGATGGCGGAGGGCTTCTTCCGGCGTGACATTGGCCAATTCACTCCGCTTCTTGCCGCGGAAAGGTCCGCCGCTGGCCGTGAGCACCACGCGCTCTACCTGGTCCGCACTGCGTTCGCCCAGGACCTGGAAGATGGCACTGGGTTCGCTATCGATCGGCAGGAGCCGCGCTCCTTTTTCCTTGGCCAGGTTCATGACCAGCGGGCCAGCCATGACGAGCGTTTCCTTGTTGGCCAGGGCGACGGTCTTGCCCATCTCCAGCGCCGCCCAGCTGCTCCGTAGTCCCGCCGCGCCGACGATGGCGTTGAGGACGATGTCCACATCGAGACCCCGCAGCTGTTTCTCCAGCGGTTCGGTCCCGAAATACACTTGCGTCTTCATGCCGGGCTTGAGGGTCGTCGTCGGCATGGTCCATTGCATTTCAGGGTCGGTCAGCACGCACCATTTCGGCTGATGCTTATCCACCTGGGCCTTGAGCGCATCCCAATTCTTATGTGCGGTCAGTCCCACAAGCCGAAACCGCTGCGGAAAGGCTTCGACCACGTTCAGCGCATTGGTGCCGATGGAGCCAGTGGAGCCAAGGACCACCAGGCGGCGCGGCGGCGAAAGCGGATTCATGCAACGGTTCCCCAAGCAGTGCGTGAACCAGGAGATTGTCAGCTGATTATGTACGGAAACCGGGCGCATGGCTATGGGAAACTGGCGATCCGTTTTCCGTCACCGTGGTGCAGGCGGCTCGCCTGCACCACGTTTTTCAGGCCGCGCACGCGGAAGGGGCATCCCTTCATGATTTTTCATGCATTAGCGCTACTTTTGTTTTGACCGCCGCTGCCGACCGATGCCAAAATAATGGTTGATGACCGACTCGCCGCTGTCTCGCCTTGAGGAATCTTCCCCATGTCCATGAGCGCCACCGACCTGAACCTGACCACAACCGGGCCGATGACGGCGTGCCCGCAATTGCAGGTGGTGGGCGGCAACGACGCCAACCGCACCTTCCCCCTGGGCCGCGCCGTATTCATGATCGGGCGACTGGCCTGCTGCGAACTCAAGCTGAAACACCCTAGCGTCGCCCTGATCCACTGTGTCCTGCTGCACGCGCCGGAAGGCCTCGTCGTCCGGGACTGCAACACGGAGACGGGCACGCTGGTCAACGGCACGCTGGCGTCGGAACAGGCCCTCAAGGACAAGGACACGCTCAAGATCGGTCCCTTCACCTTCCAGGTACAAATCCCCGCGGGGTGGCCCGCCGCTGTCCCTTCGTCCCGCGACGGTATCAAGATTGATGGGCCAGCCGCCGACGGCATGAAGCTGCTGCGGGAAGAGCGGCGTCGGACCCAGGCGTTTGTCGATGAGCAGCTGGCTTCTGTCCGCGTCGCCCGTGACGAACTGCGGGCCGAAGAAGAAGCCATGGAACAGCGCCACAAGGAGCGCGACGAACTGTTCAAGAAAGAACAGGAGCAGCTGGCCGCCCGTGAGCAGGAATTGGAAGCACGCGAGAACATGTTCGTCATTAACCAGAAGGGCTGGACGGACGAGAAGACCAACTACTCCGAGGAAGAGCAGAAGTGGAAGGCCAAGTTGGCGGAAGCCGAAGCCGCATTCAACAAGACCAAGGCGGAGCATGCCGCCCTGCAGGAGCACTTCAATGACTCCCGCGAGGCGCTTCTGGGCATCCGCAAGGAGCAGGAGAAGTTCTTCAGCGAGAAGGACGAGCTGATGGCCTGGCTGGAGCAGCATCGCGGCATGCCGGATTTCTTTAACCAGGAGCGCGAGACCCTGGCCAAGGAAAAGGCCCGGCTAGAACAGGAAGCAGTCCGTCTGCACGGCGACACCAAGATGACCGAGCAGCAAAAGGCGGAACACATGGCCGCCCTGCAAGCCCACGCCGAAAAGGAACGTGCCCTGGAAGCCATTCGGAGCGAGTTCGAGCAGGACAAGGCCAAGTTCGCTGAAACGCTCTTGCAGCATCAGACGCAGGTGGCAGGTCTAGAAGCGCGGCAGGCCGAACTCACCGCCGCCGAGGAAGCCTGGAAGACGCAGCGCGCCGCCCAGGAGGAAGAACTCAAGAACTGGATGGCGGAGCAACGTCGCACCCTGAGTAGCGAGATTGAAGCCGAGCGTACCGCGCGGCTGAAAGACCTTGAGACGCTGGAGACACGGACGCTGGCCGAACTGCTCGAATGGCTGGCGACGACAGAAGGCTACCTCACCAACAGCCTCGACGCTGCCCGCGAGAGCCGCGCGCAGCTGATGACCAAGAAGTCGCGTGTGGTGCGGTCGGAACGAAAAGGGTAGACTCGGTTCGCAGCGACCGGAGCAGTGCATTGCTTTCACGAGTTCGGCGAGGCAGAGCCTCGTGGCAGTTCCGTCCCAGGCCGAGCCTGGGACGGAGGAAGTTGCATTACTTCTTCCCCGGCACCGGGATCGTCTCCATCCCCACCCAGGGCCGCAACACTTCCGGCACGGTCACGGTGCCGTCGGCGTTCTGGTACTGCTCTAGCAGCGCGACGAGGCAGCGGGAGACGGCGACGGCGGTGCCGTTGAGCGTGTGCAGGAAGCGCGTGCCCTTGAAGCCCTGGCCCTTGTAGCGAATTCCTAACCGGCGGGCCTGGTAGTCGGTGCAGTTGGAGGTGCTGGTCACTTCGCCGTACTCGCCGGCGGTGCCGCGACCGGGCATCCACGCTTCCAGGTCGTACTTGCGGTACGCGGGGCCGCCCAGGTCGCCGGTGCAGGTGTCGATGACGTGATAGGGCAGCCCCAGGCCCTGGAAGATTTCCTCTTCGATGCGCAGCAGATTCTGATGTTCCGCCTCGCTCTGTTCCGGGGTGCAATAGACGAACATTTCCACCTTCGTGAACTGATGCACGCGGTACAGGCCGCGCGTGTCGCGCCCCGGAGCGCCGGCCTCGGTGCGGAAGCAGTGCGACAGACCGACGTAGCGCAGCGGGAGCTTGGCCTCCTCCATGATCTGGCCCTGATGCATGCCGCCGAGCGTGATTTCCGCCGTGGCGATGAGGCACAGGTCGGAGTTCTCTACCGCGTAAATCTGCGTCTCCGGCCCACGCGGAATGAAGCCGATGCCTTCGAGCACTTCCTGCTTCGCCAGGTCCGGCGTGATGATCGGCGTGTAGCCTTCCTTGATGAGCTTCTGCATGGCGTACTGCACCAGCGCCAGCTCCAGCAGCACCGCCGCGTTCTTGAGGAAGTAGAACTTCGTGCCGGAGACGTTCGACCCGGCCTCGAAATCGACGAGGTCCAGCTTCTCGGCCAGCGTCACATGGTCGAGCAGTTTAAAGTCCGCCTTCCGCTTGTCACCCCAGGTCTTGATGACCTTGTTATCCTCCGCCGTGGTGCCGACGGGTGCCGACGGGTGCGTCATGTTCGGAATCTGCATCAGCACCGCTTTGAGTGGTTGCTCCAACTCCTTCTGCTGCGCTTCCAACGGGGCGACCGATTCGCGCAACTTGCGGCCCTCTTCGATGAGCTGTTGCCGCTTGGCAGGGTCCTTCTCCTTACCCGTGGCCTTGGCTAGTTCGTTCTGCTGCTGCTGGATCGCCTGCACTTCCTTGGAGAGCCGTTTCTTCTCGGCCAGGAGTTGCGGCACGCGGTCCAGGTCCGCCTTGACGGCGCGATTGACGCAATTGGCCCGCACGGCGTCGAGGTTGTCGACGATGAATTGGGGATCGAGCATGGGGTGTCGTCTTCCTTGCACAAACGCCCGACCCTGAAGGACCGGGCTAAACTAGAAAAAGCCCCGGAACGGGGCTTGATTCCAAATCGTTTTGTCAGTTTACGCGTTAGACCAGTAACCTTCCTTATTTCTTGTCCGCAGCCAGACGTTCCATTTCGAACGACTGGCGCCACCTATCGCCAGGTTGAATAGTGCAACTCTCCGGTCGATCATCGCCCCACGTTGTGATACAGAGCTTGAGCCGGCCTTCCGTCACGTTCATGACTCCAAACAAATGATGCACTTTTACCTCGCCATTCTCCTTCTTATCAACATAGGTTAAATCGATATGCCAGGGGGTTTTGGAACGATTCAATGTATATTTGACCTCTTGTTCAACTCCCTTTTGGGAATTGTAGACGAAGCGGTCCTTCAGGAATGTAACCTTATCGCCTTTCTTGCAAAAAGGTTCCGGAACCTCTTTAAAAGCGACTTCCTTCACCGAAAGGACCACCCACGAACCCAGGCGGTCCTGCCCTTGAGGTTGTTGCTTTTCGCCGTCCAGATGTAGAAGTAAGACAAGACATAGGCTGAACATGTTCATCCCTCTCCTGTTTCGAGTCTATCATCATGTGCTACGTGAATACCTGATCCCGGCTATCCGATCCTTCGCCTTGACCAATAACCCGGCTTGCGCCGCTGATGGGCGATAGCCATCACGGAAATTGCATCATCTGTCTCCAAGTAAACGACGGAGTATTGAAACCGATGAACCAACATTGATCGATATTCGGTATCCTTGTAGGGCGATCCAAGACCTGGATTCTGTTGTATCCGCACGAAAGTATCTTCGACTTCCGTTTGCAGTTCACGACCAAGCCCTGCCTCTTGCTTTTCGTAATAGGCGATGGCTTTATCCCACTCAACACGTGCTGAGCGGTGGATTTGGAACAGCTTCATGGTGCGTATTTCTTCCGGAGTTCTGCAATCACTTTTTCCACCGGTTCGCACACGTCCTGCCCGCTCTTGATTTCTTCCGCCCGGCGTGCCAGTTCAGCATCCCACGCGGCTTCGTCTTCAACGTCCTCGCTGTTGTCGAGCGTTTCCAGAAGAAAATGGGCCAGCTCAGCCCGTTGCTTCTGCGGCAGCTGTAAAAGCTGGTCCTTAAGGGATTCCATCGTATCCGTCATGTCAGCCTCCGTTGGTTTATCTCCAAACGTGCGCCTGCGGCGCACAACAAAACGGGATCGGGTATATTACACGCGCTGCGCCAACGGTATGTACTCCTGGTCGCGCTTGCCGACGTAAATCTGCTCGGGGCGGAAGATACGGTTGTTCTGCAACTGCTCGAACCAGTGCGCCAGCCAGCCGGCACTGCGGGCGATGGCGAAGATCGGCGTGAACAGGTCCGTCGGAATGCCCAGCGCCTGATACACCAACCCGGAGAAGTAGTCCACATTCGGGTAGATGCCCTTGGGACCATAGACGCTGTTGGCGACGCGCTCCAGCTCCAACGCGGTATCATAGAGTGGCGGGCGGCCTGCCTCGGCGAAGAGCTTCTCGGCCAGGTCTTGCAGCACCGTGGCGCGGGGGTCCTTCACTTTGTAAACTCGATGGCCAAAGCCCATGACTTTGCGTTTCTTGGCGACGGTTTCCTTGAACCAGCTGTCGACGTTGCTCTTGTCGCCGATCTCCTCGAACATGGCGAGGGCTTCCTCGTTCGCGCCGCCGTGGAGCGGGCCGTAGAGGGTGCCGATGGCGGAGGAGATCACGCTGTACGGATCGGGCAGCGTCGAGCCGGTGACGCGGGCGCTGAACGTCGAAGCGTTCATCGTATGTTCGGCGTGGAGGACGAGGCAGGCGTCGAGCAGCTTGCGCGTGGCGGGGGAGGGGAGCTTCTCAAAGAGCATCCAATAGAAGTTGCCGGCGTGGTCGAGGTCGTCGCGCGGGGTGATCGCCTCATCGCCGTGACGGAAGCGATGGAACGCGGCCACGACGGTCGGCATCTTGGCGAGGATGCGGACGGCGGACTCCCAGTTGCTCTGGGGGTTGGTCACTTCCTTGGCCGGGTAGAACATGCCCAGCGCCGCCACCGACGCCTGGAGCGCCCCCATGGGATGGCCAGTTTCCGGCAGGCACTTGATGAGGTCGAGCAGCTTGAACTTCAGGCGGCGATGATGCCGCAGTTCCGCGTCGAAATCGAGCAGTTCCTTCTGGCTGGGCAGGTGCCCCTTCCACAAGAGATAGGTAGTCTCCTCGAAATTGCTTTCCTTGGCCAGCGTCTCGGCGGCGATGCCCCGGTATTCGAGCCGGGCGCGTTTGCCGTCGATGAAGCTGATCGCGGATTCCGCCACCGGAACGTTTTCGAGTCCGGGACGAAGGGGAGCCAGATTTTCCGTGCCCATGAATGCCTCGCCGTGCCTTGTGTTGTTCCACGTCCGTTATAAGAAAGGGGCAACAATGAGATGCCCCAGAGCCGCTATTTCAGAAACTGCCGCACCTCGCTGGACTCGCGTGGCAGTTCCTTCATCACTTGCTTCACCAGTTTCCGGATGTCGTCTGTCTCTTTCAGGTCGGGCAGTTGCGTCGGCAACTTGGCCTTCACCTGCTTCCAGGTCAGTTTGTCGCCGGTGAAGTCCACCAAGAAGACGCGGCCTGCCTTCATGTCTACCGTCTGCCCGTTGATCGTGGCCGCTTCCTTCTTGAACTCCCTGGCGGCGGGGTCGAACTCCAGCTCCTCCGCGATGGTAAACATCTTGCCGTGCAGTTCCAGGTCGTGGGTCATTTCCGCCCGCATCGTGCCGCCGCCGACGGCCTGGTTGCGACTGCCGCCACCGACCTGCGCGCCGTCGGTGACCTTGTGCCGGAAGATCACCAGGTACGCCATCTCCGGCTCACTTCCCGGCTTTTGCTTCAGGCCGAACGTGATGCCCGGCTTACCGACCGCGATGTACATGGTGCCGTTTTGCACGCCCAGGCCATCCGAGGTACCGCCGCCACCTCCGCCGACCATGATCTCCTGGGCCTGCACGGGGGCAGCCAGTAGCAAACCGAACAGAACCGACAGGAACCATTTTCCGATATAAGTCATGGGCATCCTCCTTGATGGTGGGGCAGACATTCCTGTCTGCCGCAGTTCTTGGGGCAGACAGGAATGTCCGCCCACCAAGTTATCCCATCGTCACGTTCTCTTCCATGCCGAGGAAATGAAATACGTCCGGCCACGTCACGCGCCCGTTGCCGCGCTGCGCGGAGACCAGATGCCGGAAAACCATTGCTACCTGCCCCAGCGAAGGCAGCGGCGTCTGCAAGGCCAGGCCCACCGCCAGGATCGCGGCGGTGATGTCGCGCACGCCGAGCCAGTCGGCGCGCTCCAGTGGAAAACAGGGTAGTTGAATCGGCCGGCTGCCGTCGGGCGGACACAAATCCATGCCTTCTTCAAAAAGCGTCAAGGCGACGAGCCGCTTTTGTTCACGGGCATACCGTGCGGCCAGTTGGCGAGCATCAGCCCCTTCACCGGCGTTGGCGAGGTGCCGCATTTCGGTGGAATTCAGCACGATGGCATCGACGGGGTGGCCACGCAACACCGTGCTGCGCGGGATGGCGACGATCTTCGCCCCGCGCTCCTTGGCCAGACCGACAAAGGCCAGCGACTCCGCCCCGATGCTGCCGATGCCGTGATCGGCCAGCAGAACGACATCGAGCTGGGCCGGACTGCGGACGCGGAACTCGGCGACCAGCTCTTCCCGCGCCTGGGGCCGCACGGGGCGGTCGTAGTCGACACGCTTGGTCAGCTTGACCTGGCCACCTTCCCGCTGATAAAGCCAGTCCTTGCGCGGCGTCGGCCAACCGCGTTCCATGATGAGGTAGTGGGGGAAGGATTGCCGGTCGAGCAGGTTTTCCAGTTGTCGGCCCGGCAGATCAGAACCGATGATGCCGAAGAGCGAGACGTCCGCCCCGAGCCGGGCCAGGGCCAGGGCGATGTTCCCCGCGCCGCCGATGCTTTCCTGCGTGGTGGCGTCGCGGAGAATAGGAATCTTGAACTCCGGGTGCATTCCGTGCGGCTCGGCTTCGATCGCGTTATCGAGAATAATGTCGCCCACGACGGCGATGCGGACCTTGCGCTCTTTCAGTTGCAGGGCAAGCTGTTTGACATCCTTCTGGGCCATCTGTGTCTGGCTCATGCGCCGTCCTTTCTATGGGGGAGTCCCCGTCATTATCGCTGAGGAGGGAAACAAGGGCAATGGCGAAACAAACGTGCGTGACGCCCGCTCTGCACTGGACTCCCCTCGCCCCGGTACTCCGGGGAGAGGGGTTGGGGGTGAGGGGCCGAACCCGTGGAAGGCGCGTCACATCCTCAACGGGTGCGAACCCCTCACCCCGACCCCTCGCCCCGGAGTACCGCGGCGAGGGGGGAATGACTAAGATGACTTCCGGTATGCTCCACCGCAACCCGATGTGCGACATGTTGCAGTTGACACGACCAGAGCTGGAAGCAGGTCTGGAACACATCCGCTGCTCGCCCAAGGATCATGGGACGCTGGAACTGATCGTCCGTCGGCCACGCAACGGAGAGCGGGAGATTCTTCAGGAAGCAACGCTCGATCCAGTAGCGGGGCTGGTGGGCGATAACTGGGACACGCGCAACCCACACCCCGCCGCGCGAACAGAGTCACCGGTAGACCGGCAACTGACCATCATGAACGCCCGGGCCACCGCCCTGGTCGCCCAAGTCAAGGACCGCTGGGCGCTGGCCGGGGATCAGCTGTACCTGGACCTCGACCTGAGTGACGAGAACCTGCCAGTGGGGTCGCGGCTGGTCCTGGGAACGGCGGTAGTGGAAATCACGCCCCCGCCGCACCTGGGCTGCAAGAAGTTCACCGCCCGTTTCGGCGTGGAAGCGACGAAGTTCGTGAACTCACCGGAAGGCAAGCGCCTGCACCTGCGCGGCGTCAACGCCAAGGTTCTCCAGGCAGGAACCATTCGCGTGGGAGATGTGGTGCGGAAAGTGTAAGCGGCAATGTCGAGCGCTAGCAAGGACGCTCGATGCTGTCTCGACGCGAACCATCGATCATGACTCAGCCAGCGCCGCCACCAGTCGATCAAGCAGTTCCGCCTGGGCCGCGTTGATTTTCTGCCGTGCGGTGGGCAGATCAAACCAGGCGCAGCGGTCCACTTCCGGAAACGTGAGCCAGCGGCCCGACCCGCGCGGCCATTCGGCACGCATGGTGTTGCTGTGCACCTTGTCGGGATCGGCATCTCCTTCCCAGGCCCAGGCATGCACCTCCTTGCCCGCCTTTTGCCGAATGCTGCCCAGCGGCACAAACGGTTCCTGGGGATGCAGCCCGGTCTCCTCCGTAAATTCGCGGCGGGCGGCGGCGAGCAGTTCTTCGCCTTCTTCGACAATCCCTTTGGGAATGCTCCACGCCCCCGCATCCTTTGCCGCCCAGAACGGGCCGCCCGGATGCGCGAGAAACACTTCCAGGCCGCCGGGGGTGCGGCGGAATAAAAGCAACCCGGCACTGATATTGGGTTTGGCCATGGCATGTCTCGAAAATGAAGCGGCCATCACCACAGTCGTAAAGGCATCCTGCGGCATGGTCCTTGCACTGAAGAGAGATTGACCGCCCTTTCGGTTGTGTCTTTGTTTGGCGGGGGACACGTTTCAACGTGCCATTGGCGAGAGACGACACGTTGGAAATGTGGTCCCCAGCCAAGAGTATACCTAGCAGGAGCAGCGCATGAAATCGACACGCAAGGACGACTGTCAAGACCCACGCACCCCCTGCCGGGGCGGTTGCCCCGATCCCAGCGGCAAAGCCATTGATGTCGTGGAAGAAGCGAGTGAGGAATCCTTCCCAGCCAGCGATCCGCCGTGCTATACGCCAATCATTGCCACCGGTATGCCGTGTGAGCATCGGCCCGCGTGACGGGCCGATGCAGCGACCAACAAGAGCACATCCCCATCGGTGGCACGAATTCTGCAGGCCCTACCCTCAGCCCAAACCCCGTCGTTGGGGTAATCTTCCCATTCCATACTGACCATGGCGGAGAGGAACCTCCCTGCACTGGCCCGCCTCGCCGTTTGCGCGTCGCCATCGCTGGAGGGGTGTTTCCGCGCCAACATCATTGAGGTGATCCATGCCCCGGTTCCCGTTCGTTCCCCGGCTCGAAACGTGTGAAGACCGCACCCTTCTGGCCACGGGAATAGGCACCTTCGCGCCGCTCTCCGACACCTTCACCTTGCGCAACCAGGCAACTGCCGGAGCGGCGAACACTACGTTCCAACTTTCCGCGCCGGGTTCCCTGAGCATCGTCGGCGATTGGAACGGCGACGGCAGGGATGACTTCGGTGTCTTCGACGCGAAGACCGCGACCTGGTCGCTGAAGTATGGGACGCAGAATGGACCCGCCGATGCGGGCACGTTCCAGTTCGGCAACCCCGGCACCGTCCCCGTGGTCGGCGACTGGAATGGTGATGGGCGGGATGACATCGGCACCTTCGATCCCAAGACGGCGACGTGGTCGCTGCGTTTCGGCGCTTCGCCAGGCCTGGCCAATGCGGGCACGTTCCGGTTCGGTAGGCCGGACACGCGGCCCGTCGTCGGCGACTGGGATGGCGATGGCCGCGACGGCATCGGCACCTTTAACCCCGCCAACGCCGCCTGGAACCTGCGGCAGACCGCTGATGCCGGGACAGCGAACGCCGGCTTCTTCCAGTTCGGCGCGACAGGCGGACGGCCCGTGGTTGGTGATTGGAATAATGACGGCCGCGACGGCATCGGCACCTTCAACCCCGCCAACGCCATGTGGCGGTTGCGGCAGACCGCCAGCGCTGGCCCAGCCAACGCCGGTGCTTTCCAGTTCGGAAAGAAGAACACGTTGCCCGTGGTGGGTGACTTTGTCGGCCAACCCGCGGTCGCCAGTGGGAACACGCTCGCCACGGTGGTGCTGAAGCCGCTCAACTTGGACCTGCTCGGCCTGGAAGTGCGCACCAGCCCGATCACCATTACCGTCTCCGCGAATCAAGGCGACGGCAAACTCCTGGGCAATCTCCTGACGACGGTCTCCGGCCTGGTCGATTTGAAGGGGGCCAGCAACGCGCTGAACACCGTCCTCGGCTCGACCGTGGATTTACTGAACTCCGTGGACCTCTCCGTCCTCGGTGTCGGTTCCGGTGCCTTCGACACCGCTGCCATCAGCGCGACGCAGGTGCTGGAGCTGTTCGTGGCCCCGGTGCATCTGGACCTGTTGGGCGCACAGATCGATACCAGTCCCATCCGCGTGACCATCACCGCCAAGGCCGGGCCGGGCCAGGTACTGGGCAACGTGGTCACGGAACTCATCAATCTCTTCAACCCGCCGCTGCCCGACCAGCTTGACATCGACTTCCTCAACAGCAAGCTCGAAGATTTGCTGACCCTGCTCAACAACCAGATTCCGGATATCGCCCCCGCCCCGGTGCCGCCCGTGCAGATCACCGATGGCCAAATCCTCAACGTCACCGTGCCGCCGCTAGATTTGAACTTGCTCGGCCTCGTGCTGGAAACCTCGCCGATCACGGTCAACGCCAGTGCCCAGACCGGCGACGGCTTGCTCCTGGGTAATGTACTCACGCTGGCGATGAACACCCTGGACGCGACGCCGCAGAATCTCGCGCAGCTGAGCCAGGACATCAACGCCATCCTGGCCAAGGTGGTAGGCGTGCTCAATGCCGCTGATCTGTCGCTGCCGTCGAGCGTCATCAGCGCGTTGCCGCCGGCGCTGCAAACGTTGACCAACCCCGCGCTGATCGCCCCCGCGCCCGGTTCGGTCGCACCGATCCTTGACCTGGTGATCGCCTCCACGGACGGCACTTCGCCACCGGTGGACGTGGATTTGCTGGGCCTGAACATCACCACGAGCGATATCGACGCGCATCTCTCGGCGGTGACGGGTGACGGGCAAGTGCTCGGCAACTTGCTCTACAACGTAGCCAACCTCGCCAATCCCGATGGTCCTCTGGGTCTGCTCACCCTGCTTAATCAGATCGGCAGCGGTAACCTGAACTTCACCACCATCGGCGGCATCCTCGACCCCTCGACGCCGCCCGCCCCGGAGCAACTGCTCCAGATCACCGTGAAGCCGCTCGACTTGGACCTCCTGGGTTTGGTCGTGCAGACCGATCCGATCATCGTCACTGTCTCCACGCAGGGCGGCGATGGCAAGCTCCTGGGCAATCTGCTCACGGGCCTGAAAACCATTGTCAATTTTGACGGCGTCGGCGCGGCACTGAACAACGTGCTGTCCACGACGGTGGATTTGGTCAACTCTATCGACCTCTCCGTGCTCGGCGTCGGCTCCGGTTCGTTCGACAATGGCACGGACGCAATCACGCCGGTACTCGACCTGTTCGTGGCCCCGGTGCACTTGGACCTGCTCGGGGCGGTGGTGGACACCAACCCAATCCATCTGACGATCACCGCCCATTCCGGCCAGGGCCAGGTGCTGGGCAACGTGGTGACGGAACTGGCGAACCTGTTCAACCCGCCGCTGCCGGACCAGCTCGACATTGATTTCTTGAACCAGAAGCTAGCGGAATTGCTGACGCGGTTGAATCAGCAGATACCGGGGATCTCTCCCGCCCCGTCGCCGCCGGTGACGCTGGGCCCGGACCAGTTCCTGGAATTGACCGTGCCGACGATCGACCTGAACCTGCTCGGGCTGGCGCTGCAAACGACGCCAATCACGGTCAACGCCTTCGCCCACAGCGGCAACAGTCAGTTGCTGGGCAATGTGCTGACCGTGGCGCTCAACACGCTGGGCGCGACGCCGGCAAACCTCACGGGCCTCAGCACCAATCTCAACGCCCTACTCGCTAAGGTCGTGGGCGTGCTCAACGCCGCGCGGCTGGAACTGCCGACCGATGTGCTGGGTGGGTTGCCGAGCATCCTGCAAACGCTGGCGTTACCCAACCTGATTGCAACGACGCCGGGGCAGTCGGCGGACGTTCTCAACCTGATCATCTCCTCCGGTACCAGCGGCAGCGCTCCGGTGGACGTGAACCTTTTGGGATTGCAAGTCACCACGAGTGATATCAATGCCAAGCTGAAAGCGATCACCGGCGACGGGCAGATTCTGGGTAACTTGCTCTACAATGCGGCCAATCTGCTGAATCCGGGGAACTCCAGCACGCTGCTCTTGCTACTGACGCAACTGGCGCGGCTGTAAGTGAGGAGCTTTGAAGAGAATGAGCCGTAGGGCGGGTTACGATCCGCCCTACGGTTGTTTTTGGTATGGTGACTGCCGTTGCCTGCGAAGTGCGTTGCGCGGCATGTCCTCGCCTTCCCCGGATTGCGCTCCGCTCCATCCGGGGCTACGATACCATGTGCCTTCGACAGAAATGCAGTGAGCTTGTCTTTCCGCGCAGCGGCATGGCAACGTAGCCCCGGATGGAGCGGAGCGCAATCCGGGGAAGGCGAGGACATGCCACGCAACTACGTCGTCCACGACGGCACCACCAACACCACACGAAACCCGATAGTATCGTTGCGATAATCCGGCGTGCCCCGGTCGCGGAAGGCGGAGCGGCATTGGTGGCCGGCGTAGTTCCAGCAGCCGCCGCGCATGACGTGCAATTCCCCGTGCGACGGTCCGAGCGGGTCTTTGGGCGAATTTTCCTTGTACGCCGCCTCCGCATACCAGTCTGTGCACCATTCCAGCACATTGCCGTGCATGTCGTAGAGACCGAAAGCGTTGGCGGGGAAGGAGCCGACCTTCGTCGTCCGTTCCCGGTTTGGCCCCGGACTGGCGGAACCATAGGGTAAGGCGCCGTCGAAGTTCGCTTGTTGGGAAGACAACATCGGCCCGAAGTGAAACGGCGATTTCGTACCGGCCCGACAAGCGTATTCCCATTCCGCTTCGGTCGGCAAACGATAGACGCGCCCCAGTTGTTTCTCTTCTTGCATGGCGGCGAGCTTCTCACAGAACAACTGCGCATCGAGCCACGACACTTGCTCCACGGGATGGTCTGGCCCACCGCCATTGCCGGCGGAGAAGTTGGCGGGGTTATTCCCCATCACCTGCTGATACTGCACCTGCGTGACGGGATGGATTCCCATATAGAAAGGGCGCGTGATCTCCACATCGTGCGACACTTCCTCCGCATCGCGTCCGCTCTCCGTCTCCGGCGATCCCATGCTGAAGGTGCCGGTGGGCAGGAACGCCAGCTTCATGCCGATGGCGTTGACCACTTCCTTGGCCGGTGTCGCGGGCGTGGCGGCAACGGTCAACCCCATCAACGCCTCGACGAAGGCCCGGCAACTGGGCCACCGCTGGGACGGTTCCTTGGCCATGGCACGGGCGACGATGGGCCGCTCGCGCTCCGGCAGCATTGTTAGGTTCGGTTCCTTCAGGAGATGCCCCGTGACGACCTGGGCCGGGTTGCCCGTGAACGGCAGTTGATTCGCGCGGAGATGGCAGTAGGTGGCGGCCAGGCAGTATTGATCCGACCAGCGCGAGGTCTGGCCTTCGAGGAATTCCGGGGCAGCATACGCAGGGGTCATGCTGCCGGAGGCGTTGGTGATGGTGTGCTCCATCACCTTGGCCAGGCCGAAGTCGGCGACCTTGACGCTGCCGCCGACCAGGAGCAGATTCTGCGGTTTGATATCGCGATGCTGAATGTTCAGGGAATTGAGATGATCGATGCCCTTGCCCGCTTCGAGCATGTATTCCCACAGTTGCGGCACGGGCAGCCCCGGCAAACCCTGGCTCAGTGCCTCGCGGAGCTTGTGGAGTAGCGTCGGTCCGGCCATCTCCATGGCGACGATGAGATGGCCCGCCTTCTGCCACGCCCCGAACATGGAGAGCAGGTGCGGATGCTGGATTTCCTTCATCAGCTCCAGCGACCGCAGTTCGATGTTGCCCGCTTCGCCCAGGTGAATGAATTTGAGGGCGACGTTGAACCCACCCGGCCCGGTCGCCTGCCACACCTCACCGAAGCCGCCGCGCCCCAGGGGCCGCACGAGGATGTAACCGGGGATCGGCTCCGCGTTCGGGTGCAATGGCAGGACTTCGAACCTACCCCCCGGTGACACGGTGAGGGCTTCATTCTGCGGCGAGGAAGGCTTGGGCACGCCGGGATAGTCCTGGGTATCGGCCGACCGGTCCCGTGTCTTTTTTCCCATGAAACGGGCCTCTCACCCGGGGGTAATGTGGCACTTCCCCACGATTATCATACGCGGGGTCAGAGGGGTAGGCCAACAAAAATACAGTATGGGCGCGGGAGGCGTATTTCGCCGCACGGCGCAGTCTTCCACGTACCTGCAGCTCGATGACGCTTTCGCTTCCTGAGTGGCAAAACACTTCGTTGATGCCTAAGTTGATATGCATGACAGACTCCGCCCACAACCCTCATTCATCTTGGTGGCAACGCCTGTGGCAATGGTGCAGAGGAAGCAATTTTCCGAAACCGACTGATCCCGCTCTGGTCCAGATGACGCTCGACTGGTTCAACGGATATATCCGAGCGGGGGATTTACCAGATGAAAAGCATCAACAATACCTGGAAGCAGCCGCCGTACTGTTTGCCCGGATGACGCCAACAGCCTTGCGACGCGTGCGCCAACATGTCCGTCATGTTGAATTGCATGAAAGCCTTGAAGCGTTAACGGTGGCGGTCGCTGGCGACTTTCCTGAAGTGCGCCAATTGGTGGCACGCGGTATCTATGCGGGCGGAGCCTACAATCGCTTCAATGGTCATTTGGATTTGGACGGCAAGGACGACTTGGCCGAGAATGACGCGGTATTAGGCCACTACGCCCATGAATTCGGTCATGTGTTGGACGGGCCGGAGCGACGCCTCAGCGAAAGCCCCGATTGGCTGCGGGCCTGGCATCAGGAGATTCGTCCGCAAGTCATGACCGTGCGGGCGTTGGATTCTCCGCAGGAAGCACTCGCGGAGTTTGCCCGATTGATGTATACTGGAGTTGTCTGGCGGCGCGAACTGGAACGACGTTACTCACTATGCGTTTCCGTTTGGAAAGGAAGCGACCTATGGTGAAGCCTTCCCCTGGCAAAGGGATGTATCCGACTCCCTACGTCCAATCGCTCGAATTGCCTAACGGCGTGCATCTCAGTTTTCTGCCCCCGAACAAGCAGGTGCCTGTTTCTGGAGAAGGGCAAGAATCATCGACGGATGAAGAGTCTGTGCGAAATGCCACATCCCACGAACATCAAGTTAAGGAATAAGTGGCACCGAATGGTTCTCCACCCTTCCAACTAATAGCTAGTAAGGATTGTGAGGCCTTGAAAGCTGAGGAGTTGGGTGGCTTGGGGTAAAGACATCCTCGCACGTTTTCCCGACTGGGGCTCCGACGCGGCCCTTGCACGGTGGCCCGAGGTCCGGTCACGATTGGCGGTCGGGCAGACGGTTCGCGGTCAGGTCATTGCACGCGCTCCTTTCGGCGTATGGGTAGATATTGACGCTGGGCACCCCGCCTTGTTGCTCGTGCCGGAGATGGCTGAGGCGCGCGAGCGGTGTATCGGGTTCGAAGACTATCCGCCGATCGGGGCAATGGTCGAAGCCCGCATTGTGGGCCTCGGGGATCGCGCGCAGATTGCTTTGTCTCAGCGGCAGTAGCAGTAAGGTGAGTCGGAGGGAGCAGGCAGGCGAGCCGCCTGCCCCACGAAATTCCCCATGGCACGCCACCCCCGTCCGATGGTAGAATGAAGCGACCTTCACGTCTGTCGGAATCCCCTTCCGCGAAAGGTTCCTCCCATGGCGGCACGTCTGGCGCTGGTGATTGGGCTGGTGGGGTGCTTCTTCTGGCTCGCGGCGACGCCCGTAACCTCGAAGACGATGGTCCGGGAGGATGAGGATTACGATCGCGATCTCGAAGTCCGCATGCAAGCCGCGATTGGACGTGGGGTGGCGTATCTCCGCTCGACCCAGAACGATGATGGCTGGTGGAAGTACGAACAGAATGGTTCAACCGATCAGAACGTCGGCGCGACCGCCCTGTGCGCCCTGGCCCTGATCTTCGCTAAGGTGGATGTCAACGACGATGCCGTGCAAAGCGCCGTCCGGATCGTCCGCATGCATGCCCCCAATCTGACCTATACCTATTCCATTGCCCTGTGCCTGGCCCTGCTGGACCGCGTCGATTCGGGACGAGATGTGCCGCTCATCAAGCAGCTGGCCGCGAAGGTTCTGTCGGGGCAATCGCAACAGAACTTCGGCTGGACCTACTTCTGTCCCCACCAGGGCGGCCTGGGCGACAATTCCAATACACAGCTGGCGATGCTGGCCCTGTTCCTCGCCCGCAAACACGAGGTGGACGTTGGTGCCGCGCTCAAAGCCTGCGAACGGCGGTTCCGCGGCAGTCAGATGGGTGGGGCGTGGGGTTACCACAACGATCCCGGCAGTCCGCTCAACGCCGGCAGCCCGGCCATGACCTGTGCCGGCCTCATGGCCCTGGCGTTCAGCTTCGTCGTGCAACGCAACGCCGTCCTGCAAGGGGCCGGCACCGACATCGACAGCATGGAACCCAGCAAGATCGAATCGCTCCGCAAACTCATCGACCCGCGCGACGATCCGCAAGTGAAGGCAGCCCTGCTCTTCCTGCGTGACTTCATGATCTCCAATCAACACCAGGGCGAGCATTTCACCTATTTCCTCTGGACGATGGAACGCACCTGCCTGATCTACGACTGGAAGAAGATCATGGGCATCAACTGGCACTACTGGGGTGCCCGGCTCCTGATGCCGAAGCAACAAGCCAATGGTTGCTGGGCACAGGACACTACTTCGGGGAAGAATTGCGAAACGGCCTTTGCCATCCTCTTCCTGAGCAAGGCGGACCTGCTGGGCAACCTGTTCGACTTCGCGATCCTGACGGGCGGGAGTATGAAGGGAATCGGCAAGCGCGAACCTGCCGCCCAGCCCCGGACGCCGCAGCCCAAGGCGAATCCGGGCCGCGAGGGCAAGCCGGGCGAAGCGGCGGCGTTGCAGGAAGAACTGCGCACTGCCGTCGGCGACCGCGTTGAAGAAATCTTGGACCTGTTGGAGAAGACCCGTGGCGGCGACTACACCACTTCCCTGGTCGCCGCCCTGGGCTTCGCTCGCAAGGAAGTAAAACCACTGGTGATGGAAGCATTGACCCGGCGCTTGACCCGCATGAACGCCAAGACGCTGCGCGACTATCTCACCCATGATTCTCCCGACTGCCGCCGCGCCGCCACCCTGGCCCTGGTCGGAAAAAAGGACAAGGATACGTGGAAGGAGCTGACGCCGGAACTGATCTACCTGCTTCGCGACAAGGTGCCGGAGGTGAAGGACGAGGCGTATCAAGCCCTCAAGAAGATCACGGGCAAAGACCTGGGCCGCGACCCGAAGAATTGGGACAAGTGGTGGCAGGGCGGTATGAAGTGAGATGGAGCGGCTGCTGATCGAGAGGGTCAAGGGGCGATGGTCCTTCCACGAGAGTAAGCCCTGATGAGTACAGGCGTGCCTCGGTGCCGGACGATCACGGTTCACGCATTCCAAGGTGATCGTGGAGTATTGGCGCGGCGCGTTCGACGGGCGATTCATCATGAAATGGACGGCATTGGACCTGGGCCGTCACCCCAGGAGTGCCTGCTATACGCGGGGCATGCCGGTGTGTCGACGGAGTCGGATACTGCCATTTACGGCTTCAACCCCGACTACGCTGGCTTACGAATCTGGCAAGGAATGCAGCGTCTTCGCAACGGCGAAGCCTTTCCGGGCATCGTCACTGATGACACCCAGGTGTTTGCTTATGCCCGAGCGCATAAACTGAAGGTGAAGACCTTTGCGGTGATCGTGCCTGAGCCGGATTATCAGGAGTTCCTCCGGAAGCTGCTTGCGGAGCGCACCCACAGCCGGTACACCTATGGCTTCCCCAACGGGGATGGCCACTGCAACTGCGTAACCTGGCTTGAACGTCTGGCGTTGCCACTCCTTAGTGGCAGCATGGACGAATTCACGGGTATGTCAGGGTTTACCAACTATCCCAGGCGCAAACTTGGCGAGTGCATTTAGCGAGGTGCTTCCTCATGGATACCAGGCGATCGCGAAAACCATCTCCAACGAAACGCCTTACCATCCTGGCCATGGAGTTCCGTGGCACCAAGGATCAAACGGAACGGTTGGCCATCGCCCGGGCCTATGCCCAGGCGGTTGACGAATTGATTGCCAGCCGGAAATGGAACCGGATGCCGCCCTTGGAAGATCAACTTCCCGATGAATGGATGCCGGAAACCTTCTTCACCCACTGGGAGCTTCGACCGCCGCTCCAGCAGGCGAAACGAACCGGATAACAACCTTCGCCTCTGCCCAAGGGGAGCTACCTACCAGGACCTGGGCCGCGACCCGAAGAATTGGGACAAGTTGTGGCAGGGCGGGATGAAGTGAGATGGAGCCTACAACCTGAACGGGCCATTCTCCCAAACCGGCCCAAAGAAGGTAGGTGCGTCGAGGTACTCCGACGACGCACCGTCGCGGAAGGGGTGGTGCGTCGTCGGAGTACCTCGACGCACCCTACCTTGCTTGATTTCTGTCCGCCGATTAAAGCCCCGGATTTCGCTGCGCTGCATCCGGGGTAAGAGAGCAATGTACCCCATACAACATTGCCCTACCCACCTTCTTGCATTCCCCCCTGCCGTTTGTTACCCTGCGATGAACCATCATCGGGGTTCCACCATGCGCTCGGTAACTTTCGCTCTGTTGGCGAGTCTGACGCTGTTCCTGGCGGCGTGCGAGCAGATGAATAAACCCGCGGTGCAGCATGCCCTGCCCGCGCCGCGCCTGCTGGTGGCGACGGACCAAAGCTGCAAAGTCACCCTGCCGCTCGAATGGAGCGAGGTTATCAAACGGGCCGCCGGAGAGGAAAACGATACGTCCCGAGTCCTGCGCGCCGGCGTGGCGTCGCGCGGGCCGCACTTCACTATCTACCGGATGCCGAAGGCAGACCTCGCCGAGACGGCGACCTATTTGGAGGAAGGAGCTGCCAGCATCGACCGGATGATCAAGGACCCCGACTTTGAAGAGTGGAAGGTTGTCAAAGGGCCGACCAAGTGCGTCGTGAACACGCGCCAGGCGGTGCAGTATGTGGCGGAGTCGATCACCAAAGCGAAACGGCTCAAGTACCGTTACCTGATCACCGTCGTGGACGGTCAAAAGTCGTTTTTCTATCTGACGGGGTCGCTGCACCCTTCCCAGGAATCCCAGTACTGGTCCCAGCTGGAGGAAATCACGAACAGCTTCACGGAGACGCCGTAAGCCAGGGTTCACGGCGCGTACCCTTCTTCAGGAGGACGACCATGACCATGAATCCCATGGAGGTCTTGCGCCAGTGGGCCCTCCAGACCGTCACCTTCGCCCTGACCATGGACAACGCGGCCCAGACCGGCATCTCCCAGGAGGTGGTGGAACAAACCGCAATCCCCGCCTCGCGCATCGCGAATCGGTTTTTCGAGGAAGCCACGGCCGCATGCGGTGCCGACCCCGAACGTGTCGACAAGGTGTTTCCCGAACTGGTAAGCCGCGTCTTGGATTGGGTCGTCACCCACCGAAGTGAGAAAAGCACATGAGCGACACTCCCCAGAAGCCGCGTTCCGAGGCGGACGCTGAACTCGAACGGGAAATTCGCAAGGAGCGGAAGTTCTCCCTGGCCGAAGCCATCGGACGCCTGGCCGGCCCCGGCGCGATGAAGGGCGAGTCGCCGATCGCACGCCAGCAACAGGCGGAGATCGAACTCGAGACATGGCTGCGTTATCACCTGACCGACCCCACGGGCGCGTTGCACACGGTGCTCCACCGTCGCGTCATCGCCAGCGATCTGCTGCTGAACAACCACGACCAGCCGCTTATCGTCCTGGCGGGTTACTGCCAGCGCGTGCTCGGCTCGGACTATCTCTTACAGGAAATCGTTCGCGAAGCGGACATCGAATGGAGCCGCGTGCTCGACGAGCGGCCCCACTTCGAGCAAGCCGGTGCCGCTCCTCATCCCGACGATCCCTACACCCTTGCGTCCGTCCGCCGCGATTTGTCCGGGCTGCTCGAACAAATCGCCGCCGGGGTGGGATAGGAAGCACGTCGCCTCACGGCGGTGCGCGCAGGGCTTCCCGCAAAGTTACACCGCCTGGGCGTCGAACAGTTTGCGCAGCACCTCGTGATCGGTGTGGTCGACCACGCCAGGGATGTGCAGGAACTTGCCGATCTTGCCGAAGAACTTGTTGTTGGCCAGCTCGCCAATGTGAACGATCAGCCCGAGCGGCTTTTTCGGATTGCCCACGTCGATATCCACTTCCATCTTCTTTTCGTACCGCTTGCCTTTGATGGTCTCATCCTTCTCCGACCAACCGATCTGCAGCGAGCCGAAGGTCGTCGACTGACGGACGGCTTCCTTGATGCCATCGTGCTTCTTCGTCCCGTCGTTGTCGAACGTCTTGCCTTTGCCCGTGGCATCCCTGACGTCCTTGATGAATGCCGCGTCGAACTCGAAGAACAGGCGGTCCGCCTCGATGCCGAACAGGTGGTTCCGCAGCCGCAAGTTCATGATGGTGAGCTTGGCCCGCAGCACCATGGCCGAGGTGATGCTGAAATACGCCGCCCGGTTCAGGCGCGGAAGGAAGTCGAAGCCCGTCGAGATGCTGGAGTTTTTGAGGACAGCCTTTTGGTTGATCCCGAGATTTTCAAACGTGATTTCCTTCATGGTCGAACCCTCGACGCGGGATATGTCGGTGGAAGTGCCATCGCGTACAGGACGGTCTACGGGACGCCCCGGTGCCTGGATGTGGGCAGCGCGAAAAAAACCGGAGCCGCCGGGTGTGCGTCTTATAAGTTGGTAACGACTCTGTTCCCGTGTTCAGGCCGGACACGGGTGCCAGAAGCCGTCCCACTGACTGGGATCACTCAGGTACAACGCGCGGAGATGGCAGACCGCGTCGGTACCGGCCTCGCTCCAACGCATCCCGCTTCCTTTGAGGCGTTGGCCCACGACCGTCTTGCAGGCGGCCTCAATGTGCCCCGAGCCGATCAACCAGCCGTGGTTCCGGTACGTCGGGTAATCCATGCGATGCACGTTATGTCGCACATACTGCGTCACTTGGCGGTGGAGTTCCCGCACCGCCGCCGACCGGCCCCGCCGGTCCAACCCGTCCAGGGTCGCCAACACCGCCACGCCGCCCTCATGCTTGAGTTGATGACACCACTGCTGCGCCAAGTCCGTCGCCTGGTCCGGAGCCCAGACCTGGGCCAGTTCATGCAGATGCTCCGCCGCGTGGAAGAAGTCCAGGATCACCTGGGCGGTCGGGAAGTGGACGCGGAAGAACTCCTCCAGGCCGGCCCCACCATCGCTCAAGGCGATGCACCGTTGGGCCTGGTTGAAGCCGACCTGCCCGGCCTGCCGCCGCAGTTGCGCCCCCAAGTCGTCCAGGGTGTACAGCCCGGCCAGATACCGGACGTGGCCGGCGGGGGCGCGGGTGTCGCCCGCGTGGGTGGTCGGGGCATTGCTGAGCATCCCCACATAGGCCATGCGACCCTGGGCCTTGGCCCCCCGCGGTCCTTGCTGGCCGACCCCGGTCGCATCCACGCTGACATACACGCAGGTCTGGTCCGTCGCGTCGGTCGGCCACGTCCAGGCCGCGGCGGCACCGAAAGTCTGACCAGCGGCCAACTGCTGACCGACGCGCTGGCCGGCGGCTTCGGTGATCCGTTCCACGGTGGACACGCCCAGGCGGAGCCCGGCCAGCCGCGGCAGCAGCCGGGACTGGCTTGAGGCAAAGCTCTCGACCACGCCCGCCAAGGCAGTCACCTCGGTGGCGCCGGGCGTGAGGTCACGGTCGGTCAGGCCCAGGGTGGCTTCCCAGGGACAGTGCCCCTGGCGGCAGTGCGGACAGTAGTAATAGGCCCGGTCCAGCCGCACCGTGCCCAGCAGGCTCACGACCGTTTTCGCTTGCCAGCGCTGGAAGCGGGCTGCTGCCGGGCAGTGGGGGCAGGCGGTGCTGGAGCCGACGTACCCCCTTTTTTCCGCTCCTGCAGAGCGGTTTCCAGGGCAGTCGCCCCCAGGCGATGGACCACGTCGCGGACCTGGAACTCGGTCGCGCCCAAGAGTTGGTGATCGGCTTTGCTGACCAACAGGCGGGCCAACTGGTCGATGTCGGCCGCGAAGGCCGACCGTAGTTGGGTGGCCAACTGTTGGGCGTGGGCTTCCTGGTCCGGCGTGAGGGTGACGGTGGGTACCATAAGGGCCTCCGTGCGGGTGCAATTTCTGGGTCGAAAGTCATTCTCCCTTCTGCAGGGAAAAAATCCACCAACTTTCATGACGCACACCCGGAGCCGCCCCCAACCCATGCGTGTGCTTGCATTCCTTGGCGGCGTTTGCTACGCTGCGATGGTTTAGCACATCGTCACCACGATGGCTTCACACCAAGGTGATACTCCCATGCATGACGTTCTTGCTCCTGTCTTTGGGTTTGTGTTTGTCGTTGGTGCCGTCTTGAGCCTGTGGCTCTTCCTCAGAGGGAAAGCATCGCAAAAGACCCAGAAGACTTGGCTAGCGGTGTGGCTCTTGGTGCCGCCGGTTTGCTTTTGGGTGGAGTATTTTCTCTTCGCGCCAAACGTGGTCGATACTCAACAAACGCTCGGTGCCCCGCCGTTCAAGGCGGCAGACATTAATAAACTTGACTTGGAAAAGCACAAGCTGGCACGGCTCAATGATTTTCGGCAAGTGAGCCAGGCAGTCTGGGCGGGAGTCGCCGCCGTGCTGGGAGCTTTATTCATCCGTGAGACGAAGACATCCGATCAGAAGGAGTCTCCGCAAACATCCCAAACGAGATCCTCCTCCGTGGCTACTAAGGGAATATCATGAAGCAAACTCTCCTGGTCACCCTCGGTGCTGTCGTGGGCGGTGCCCTGGGGTACTTCGGCTTCTTCTGGATTGCCGGCCAAGGGTTCTACGCCATGGTCCTGCCGGGCGGGTTGCTCGGTATCGGCGCGGGGCTGGCGAAGAACCGCTCCCTGCTGCTGGCCATCGGGTGCGGCCTGGTTGCCCTGGCCCTGGGCCTGTTCACGGAATGGCGCTTCCGTCCTTTCGTCAAGGATGACAGCCTGGGGTACTTCCTCATGCACGTCTGGGACCTGACACCCATCACCCTGTTGATGATCGTGGCGGGAGGATTCGTTGGCTTCTGGATGCCCTTCCGCCGCATCGAGCGCATTAAGCGTGACGGCGACGAGCAGGAATCGCCGCAGAAGAAGTGATAAGCATTGCACATATCCAGTGTTCGGTCTTCGGCGAGCGCGGGGCGTGAGCCCCCTGATTCCAGGCGGGTTCTTGGAACCATCACCTGGAATCAAGGGGCTCACGCCCCCCTCGCCTGGTTCTGACTACCGTGGCGGTTGTCGCGGCGCTACCGGCTCCGGGGGTGGGTTCATTTCCAGGCTGGGGAAGCCTTCCGCGCTGTTGACATCGCGCCGATTGGGTTTGTCGGCGGGAATTTGAATGATCCGCCAGGCCCGGCCCCCGGCCAGCCGGTTGAACAGGGCGGCTACTTCCGAATCCCACGTCAGGTTGATCCACTGCTTGGGCCGGTTCGCCCCTTCCGTGTAGCGGATGAGCGGCTTGACCGGCTGCCAGGCGTCCGGCGAGTACTTGGCCAGGAGCCATTCTTCGCGCGGTTTGTTTTGGGTCCAGAGCCACTTGCCGTTGCCGTCGGAGACCAGGTGGGTATTGCCGCTCTGCAGGTTCCACAGGCGGACGAGCAAGCCGCGCGGGCCGGTCTTTTTCTTGGGATCGCTGGCTTCAATCGCGAGCACATTCGGCTCATCCGACCGGACGATGCGGGTCACGTCCACGGTGTAAACTCGACGCTGCCGGGACGACAGGGCGAAATCCTTCGTCTTCGCGCCGTCCTTGTCCAGCGGGTTGGTCGCTTCGAGTTCCGTGCCGTTGAGCCACGCCTTGCAGGTGTCATCGCAGACGATGTCCAGCATGAAAGTGCCGCTGGTCTGCGGCATGGTGAACGTGGTGCGGAAGTAGCGCGTGCCCGGCGTGCCTTGTTGCAATGGGTTGCCTTCGTTGGTCCAAATCCAGTTCAGGTTGGCCAGGGCGGTTGGGACTGGCTCGGCCAGCAGAACTTCATCCGCGTTCTTGCCCACGGCGGCGGCGCGCCGGACGCCGTTGAACTGGTTCTCGGCGGCGACAATGTTCAGGGCCGGGGAAGGCTTGGGCAGGTTCTCGAAACGAATGCCGGCGGCGGAGCCGGAGAAGGTGGACTTTTCCACCGTCAGACCCATGGGTTCGGGCACATCGCCAGGAAAGAGGATGCCGGTCCCCACGTTGAAGTAGTTGCAACTGCCAAACTTCACGTTCTCCATCGGCCCCTTGATGATGACGCCGTCGGCCAGTTTACCTTCCTTGCGGTTCAGACCCTGCCCATTCACCGAACACTGCTCCATGTTGATGTTCTTGTTCGGCTCGTTGCCTTCGGACTCGAACACCAGCATCGCTTCCGTCTCCGGACTGGCGGTGCAGTTCAGCGTGGAGATGGTGCCGCGGGCCGGTTGGCAACTGATGAAACGGATGGCACTTTGGCGCATGTTATGGAAGTCCAGGCCGGTGAGCGTCAGCCCGTCAAACTTCCCTTTGACGACCACCAGGTCGTCGAGCCGGTCCTCGCCGACGAAGTCGATGCGGAACAAGTTGACGGAGACGTTTTCCAGGTGCAAGAGCGGCTTCTTGGGATTGACGTTCGCCGGCGGCAGCCAACGCACCTTGGCCTGGTTGGTTTCCAGCCGCCCCTGGATATACACGTTCGTTTTCTCGCCTTCCTTGCGCGTGAACTTGAGCTGCTCGCGGATTTCCTTCTCCTCGATCCAGATGCGCACCGACTTGGCGGACGTGTCGCGGCGGTCCCAGGCTTCCTGCAAGGTTTTGCATGCGTTCGGCTTGTCGGAGGTCAGCGAGACAATCAGTTCCTGCTCGCCGCCCTGGCCGCGCAAGCCGCCAAAGACCAGGAACAGGACGAAGACCAGCGCCAGCGCGGCACCGGCCCCCAGGAACATGAACAGTTTGCGTTTGGTCTTCGACTTGCGGCGGCGCGTGGAGGGGGCAATGAGAACGCCATTGGGGTTGGCCCAGTCGCTGGGCGTGGCCGGCGCTCCCATCCGCGCCGTGTTGGGATCGCGACCGGGGAACGAAGCGTCGCTGAGTCGCACATTGCCCTGGGAGCTGATGGGGGCACCGCTGGCGGTCACGGCGGAATCCTCGCGGTTGACGCCGCCATAGGATTCGGACATGTTCATGCCGCCGCCCCCACCGGCGTACGCGGCTGCGCCCGCCCCCACGGCCTGTGCCAGCCGCGTGCCGGATGCCTGCACCGTGGTCGCGGCCTGCAAGGCGGTGAGCGAGGTGCTGAGGTCCCCCTGGGCCGCTTTCTGCACGTACGGGCAGTGCCGGGGCAGTTCCTGCTCGCGCGGCAGCGGCATCGGCGTGCGGGTCCAGGCGTCCAGGGCGTACACCACTTCGCTGGGTGCCTGATAACGGTCCTGCGGGTCCTTCGCCATCATCTTTTCGACGATGTCGATCAAGTCCGGCGGCAATTCCGGCCGGAGCTTCTTCAGGGATACCGGGGCTTGCATCTGGTGCGAGAGCAGCTTCTGCGTCACCGAGCCGCCCTCGAACGGCGGCTTGCCCGACAGCAGGAAGTAGAACGTTGCTCCCAGGCTGTAGATGTCCGCGCGGATGTCGACCTGATGGCTGTCGATGGCCTGTTCCGGGGCGAGGTAATCCGCCGTGCCCAGGACGCTGCCTTCATCGAACTTCTGCGTCAGCGAACCGTGTTTCTCGTGGGAGAAGCGTGCCAGCCCCAGGTCGAGGATTTTCACCGTGCCGCGCCGGTCCAGCAGCAGGTTGCCCGGCTTGATGTCGCGGTGGATCATCCGGTTGTCCATGACCTGTTGAATGCCGACGGCGGCCTGCTTGATGTAATGGCTGGCGGAGGCGATGTCGAGTGGCCCGCGTTTGCGGACGAGGTCGTGCAGGCTGATGCCGTCGACATATTCCATGACGATGAAATGGACTTCGCCTTCCTGGTCCATGTCATGGGCGCGGACGATGTTGGGATGGTCCAGGGCAGCGACGGCCCGCGCCTCGCGCTGGAAGCGTTCGACGGTGCCGGGGTCGGAGGCCAGATCGCGGGAGAGGATTTTGATGGCGACCAGCCGCCGCATAATCATGTGGACGCAGAGGAAGACCTTACCCATCCCGCCTTCGCCGAGCTGTTCCAGCACCAGGTATTTGCCCAGGGAGAAGCCGCGATACCGGCCCTTGAGCAGTTGGCGAGCATGGAAGGTGGTGACGTAACCACGCGCGACCAGTTCCTGGGCGGCCTGCGGCACATCCTCCGCCGCGCCGTCACTCTGCTGCGCCAGCTCTTCGAGGCGGACGGGGTCCACCAGGCCGCTGCGCCGCACAACGTCGTAGAGTTCCGCGCGAGTCTTGGGAGCTGGCATAGGGCCGACCTTCCGATGGTGTACTGCTCAGGCGATCTAGGCTGACGACTACGCACGACGTGGGGCGATGTCCAGTCGTTTCATGAATTCTTCCAGAATTCCAATATAGCGAAGCAGCCCATCATTCGCAAATGGATTCAGCATCCGCCCCCGGTTTTCGCCGGTCTTTCATCGTTGGAACATCCTATCTGCACAGCTCTTGCAACGGGGAGCTGGTTCCGGCCCCGGAAGCTATCTCATACAACAATCATGCCATCCGTCCCGCCTTTTTTTTCGGGAGGCGTTGCCGTGCCCGCCAAGTGTCTGACCGCGTGTTTTGTGACGATTGTGGCGCTGCTTTTGGTTGAGCCGGCACCCGCCCAGGACACCCCCGCCAAGCCGCCGCTCAAGCTCGTTGACTACGGCACGAAAGACCCGCGCCTGAAGGGGTATTTCCTGCCGGAAGGCTTCAAACTGGAGATCGTGGCGGAAGGGCCGGTGGTGGGCAATCTTGTTGGGATGCAGTTCGATGAAAAAGGAACGTTGCATGTCGTGACGTGGCCACAGGGAATCCAATTCAGGCACGAGACAAGGTATGTCAAAGACAGGAATCGGTGGAACCACCTCACCATCAAAACACCTCCTGAAAGAACCCTAAAATCGTTGCGTGATTTGAATGGCGATGGCGTCTATGATGAAGCGAAGACACTTGAAGTAGCTGGCAGATTTCCCACAAGTTTAATGTTCCATGGAGATGGGCTTTATCTTGCTGACAGTGATACTCGTGAGAGCGTACGCCGGTATTTACGCTTCAAATCTGATGGACCTTATGAGGTCTGCGGACCGGTCATGACAGGGTTCATTAGGTCGATGGCCCCGCCGGTAACGGGGCTGGTCCTCGGCAATGACGGCTGGCTCTTTATGGCTGGCACTACATACCAATTGGCAGGCACTGACGGAAGTAAAGCCACGGTCCCTTTTACGGGAACACTCTGCCGTTGTCTCACCGTTGGTTCCCGTCTTCAAGTGTTCGCCCGGGGGGTCCGCCTGTCCTGGAGCGGAATGGTATTCGATGCAAACCTGCACCGGTTCCATGCGGATAACCATTTGCGGAACTGGGAAAAACAGGCATTGGACAGCCGCATTCTCCATGTGATGGAGGATGCAGACTACGGAGGACGTATCCAGTATGACCTCCCAGAAGATGTCCACTTCGAAGGAAACAGACGGCTTGAAGGCGAACGGCCCGGGGCCATGCCTGCACTCCGCGCTCGCAAGGACAGCTTGCTGACAGGATTGCTCAGCTATAACGACACCTTCCTTCCCGAACGCTTTCAGGGACTGTTATTGTCCGCCGACAGCACGAATCGCGTGATCCGGGCGTATCAACTCGAACCGCAAGGAGCGAGTTTCACGGTTGGTGGCGAGTTTGTTCTGTTGCGAACGGATGACGTGCAGTTCCTCCCGCGTCAGATGCTCATCGGCCCGGACGGAGCCATTTACATTGGCGACCAGCGGAACGACCCCCAAGGGCAGGGTCGCATCTATCGTCTGACCTGGGCTGGCACTGCCGACGAACCAGCGATCCCCACACGGCCCCTGGACAGTTGGCACAAGATCATCACGGGCAGCGATGACCAGCTTTTCCAGGCCCTCGCCTCGCCGAACTTCACCGACCGATGCGTGGCCGCACGTGAACTGGCGCGACGGGGAGAAAAGCACCGGCCTGCGCTACTCAAATTGTTATTGGATGACGACGCTTCCACTGGCAGCCGCATCGCGGCGTGGGGTTCCCTACAGTCCATGTGGAATGAAGAAACGCAAACGGCGTGTCTGAATCTGCTCAGGGATGCCAATCCCGACCTGCGGCGTCTGGCGGCGGATGCCATCAGTCTGAACGGAAAGCCGGGGGATGCCAACGCCGTGGAAGTTCTTGTGAAAGCCCTCGGCGACCGGGATCTCTCCGTGCGCCGGGCGGTGGGGTTGGCCCTGGGCAAGATCGGTGGTGCCGTCGCAGCGGACGCGCTCGTGAATGCGTACCGTTTTGATGACGGCAAGGATATCTGGGTGCATGATGGTTTGCTGCGAGCCATCGAGCGGCTCGGGCCGCTCGGCATGGATCGGTTGATTTCTTTGGCGGAATCAGGGCAGACGGAAGACTTGCAACGCGCGGTGCGCGCCTTCGCCGTCTTCCGCACCCGGCCCGCGGCGGAGGCGGTGCCGCGCCTCATGGCCAATCCGCACCTCACCGAGAATGATGTGCAAACCCTGCTGCGGTCGTACCAGAACTATCACCTTGATCCGCCGATCTCACTGGAACCCGTGTTGGAATGGCTGGATCGCAATCCGAACGCGCCAGTACAAACCAAACAGGCGGCGTTGGAAGGTCTCTCCTGGTCGGGCACGTACAAGGGGGAATTGGCAAACAAACTACTGCTCGATGTGCTTCGCTCCGAGGAGAACGAAGAAGTACGGATTGCAGCGCTCCATGTTGTCATGCGGAAGTACATGAGCAGCGCGGCTCAGGTTGTGACGGAGATGCTGCAACAACGGCGTTCCATGGCGGAACGGAAAGTACTCCTGGAAGCCTTGGTTGTGCTCAAAGCCGAGAAAGCCGTGCCGATTCTGGAGTCCCTCTTCCAGGAAGAGTCCTGGGCGGAACTATATCCTGAAGTGGTCCGCAGTCTGGCGCTCATCAATGAAGAACACGGTAACAAGGTAGCTGTTCGCCTGCTGGAATACCGCACAGCGGCGGTAGTGCGTGCCGCCGTCGAGATCCTCAGCTGCACTCCTGACGGCGCGAAGCAGATGGGGCAAGCATTCCTGGACAAGAAATTGGCCCGAGACTATAGGCCGGAAGTAGTTAAGGCACTTGGGCAGTATTCCGAACTGGCCGGGATGTTGGACGAGGTGAAGAAGACGAAGTAGCAGTGCAAACGAAAGGAATTTCCAGGGAATTGCAAGTCTTGAGGATAAGTCCTCTATGTGGCCGACTTTTCCTCAAGACTTCAATAGGAATTTCACGGCCGCGCCAAGGTCGGTTGGTAAAAAGCCAAAAACGTCGAAGTGATACCCGGCGGTAACCAGAGGCTCGTGCATGGATTCACTTGCCGCAGCCCGTGCCCAGATGGCGGTGTCGCTGGGCTTCCACATGATCTTCGCGGCGGCGGGCATCGCCATGCCGGCACTCATGCTCATGGCGGAAGGTCTGTGGCTACGCACCGGGCAGACACACTACCGCGACCTGGCCCGCACCTGGGCCAAGGCCACCGCGTTGCTCTTCGCCATCGGCGCGGTGTCCGGCACGGCGTTGTCCTTTGAGCTGGGATTGCTCTGGCCGCGGTTCATGGAACAGGCCGGCAGCATTATCGGCCCAGCCTTCGCGCTGGAAGGGTTCGCCTTCTTCATCGAGGCCATCTTCCTTGGCCTTTACCTCTATGGCTGGGATCGCCTCTCCCCGTTTGCCCACTGGTTGACGGGGATTCCCGTCGCCGTCAGTGGTTTGCTCTCTGGCATTCTCGTGGTCGCGGTCAACGCCTGGATGCAGGTCCCGGTGTGCGTCACTGTGGACAGCGCGGGGAAACTCATCTGCACCGATCCGTGGGCGACGTTTCGCAGCCCCGGCTGGCTGGCGATGTCCCTGCATTCTTCACTCTCTTGCTATGTTGCCGTGGGCTTCGCCGTGGCGGGCGTCTATGCGTATGGAATGCTGCGCGGCAGGAACGAAGCCTATCATCGTTCCGGTCTGACGCTGGCCATGGTAATGGGCACGATCACCGCCCTGTTACAACCCTTGAGCGGCGACATTAACGCGCGGGTGGTCGTGGAACATCAACCGGCCAAGCTGGCGGCGATGGAAGCACTGTTTGAAACCAGGAAAGGGGCACCGCTCCTCATCGGCGGCATTCCCGATGAAGCAACGGGCAAGGTTCACTTCGCCATCGAAATCCCGTATGGACTGAGTATGCTCGTCGCTAATGATCCTGATGCTGAAGTCAAAGGACTGCATGCCTTCCCGCCGGATGATCGTCCGAATGTGCTGTGGGTGCATCTGGCGTTTCAACTCATGGTCGGCTGCGGCCTCATTCTGATTGGGCTGGGTTTGTGGTATAGCTGGGTGCGCTGGCGGCGCGGGACGGCCCTGGGTCGTTGGTTGCTGTGGAGTCTGGTGATCGGTTCGCCGCTCGGATTCATTGCCCTGGAAGCCGGTTGGTTCGTGGCTGAACTGGGGCGGCAGCCGTGGACGATCTACGGTTTGATGCGCACCTCCCAGGCCGTCACGCCGTCGTCGGATGTGCCGCTCTCTTTCTTCGCCTTCACGGGGCTGTACTTGTTCCTGGCTGTCGCGCTCACGTTACTGCTCCTACGGCTGGCCAGGGGCAAAGCGGCGGGAGGCGGCACATGACACTGGCGGACATGGTCGCCGCAGTAGGCTTGTTAGGCGTAGTTGCCTACGGGGTGCTGGGCGGGGCGGACTTCGGTGGCGGTCTCTGGGACTTGTTTGCCACTGGGCCGCGCCGCCACGAGCAGCGCGCGGCCATTGCCAAGGCGATGGGGCCGGTCTGGGAGGCCAATCACGTCTGGCTCATCTTCGTCATCGTTATCCTGTTCACCGCGTTTCCCCCCGCCTTTGCCGCGCTCAGCGTCGCGCTGTTTGGCGTCTTCCACATTGTGCTCGTCGGCATCATTCTGCGTGGGGCGGCGTTCGTGTTCCGCAGTCCGCAAGGGTTGCGGCGCGAGGCCGGCCCCTGGGGCACCGTCTTCGGCGCGGCTAGCATTGTCACGCCGATGCTGCTGGGCATGGCAGTTGGCACCATCTCGACAGGGGAGTTCCAGGTCATCCAGGGCCGCGTTGATCTGCCTTCGGATGTGCCGTGGTTCTCGCCTGTCTCCCTGGTGATCGGTTTGCTGGCCGTGGCGCTCTGCGCTTACCTGGCCGCGGTGTATCTGATCAATGAGACGCAAGGTGATTTGCGGGAGGATTTCCGTCGTCGGGCGTTGCTTGCCGGCACGTTCGTGGTTGGCCTGTCGAACATCGCCTTGCCGGTGTTCTACCTGGATGCCCCACATCTCTGGGCGGGGTTGACCAGTTTTCGTGCTGCACCCGTACTGATCGGCGGCGTCTGTGCGGCATTGCTCTCTGGACTGGCCCTTTTGCGTCGGAGTTACCGGTTGACACGCCTCTCGGCTATTGTGCAAGTGACACTGTTGCTCCTGGGCTGGGGCCTGGCGCAGCATCCATTTCTGATCTATCCGGACCTGACGCTGGAAAAAGCGGCCGCGCCGGAGTCGACGCTACTCTTCGTGCTCTACGCCACCGCAGGGGGCTTGGTGGTGTTGCTGCCATCGTTGTGGCTGTTGTTCAGGGTGTTTAAGGAGAAGCCGTTGTGATCTTACTCCCCTCTCCCTGGAGTACCGGGGCGAGGGGGGAACAAGGCCAGTCGCCCTTGATCCAATCCGCATCGTAAAGTAACCTTTTCCCATCGCCCTCGCCTTCCCTGTCCCTGGGGATCATTGTCATGTTGCGCTGTCTGCTTCGTTCCGGTATGGCGTGGCTCGGTCTGCTGACGCTCTTGTTTCCCGTTCAGGCGGGAGATAACTTCCGCTACCCGGAAGGGAAGCACGGCAAGGGAGAACTGCGCTACGTCAACGGCGTGCCGGTGCTGATGGTGCAGGGGACGCCGGACGAGATCGGTGAGCAGGTCGCCGTGCTGGGACTGACGCCGGCCAAGCAGTTTCTCCAGTATCCCAAGGAACTGGTGGAACGCTTTGGCGCGGGTGCGATGTGGCCCGTGATCCTGAGCACGGGCAAGAACATGGTGCCGCAGTTTCCCCAGACGCATCGGCAGGAACTCGATGCGATGATCCGTTGTCTCCCCCAGCACGCGGACATGCTCGTCGCCGGCAACACCGCCTTCGACATCAAGAAGATGGTCGCCTGCTGCACCGTCGTCGTCGAACCGGCGCGGAGCCGGGAGGGCAAGGTGCTGTTCGGGCGCAACCTGGATTACCCTTCCCTGGGTTATCTCCACCACTACACGCTCGTGACGGTGTATCGTCCGACAGGGAAGCGTGCCTTCGTGTCCATCGGCTTCCCCGGTCTGGTCGGCGTGCTGTCGGGCATGAACGACGCCGGCCTGACCGTGGCCGTCAGCGAGTCCTTCGCCACCCGCGACCACGCCCCGGCCTTCGACCGCAAAGGGGTGCCGTACGCCCTCATCTTCCGCCGCATTCTGGAAGAATGCGGCACCATCGACGAAGCGGAGAAGCTCCTCCGCTCCGTGCCGCGCACCACGCACAATAACTTGACTATCTGCGACGCCAAGACCGGGGTTGTGCTGGAGATCAGCACGAAGAACGTCGTCCGGCGACCGGCCAAGGAGGGCTTCTGCACCTGCACCAACCACTTCCTTTCCGAAGAGTTGGCCCCCAAGCCGACCCCCAACACGTACCGGACGCTGGACCGGCTCGCGGCCCTGGAAGACTATCGCACGCAGGACCGGCTCAGCGCGACGGACGTCGCCCACGCCCTGCACGCGGCCTGTATGGGGGACCTGACGCTGCAATCCATGGTCTTCGCACCGGAGACGCGCACGGTGCATCTGTCCCTGGGCAACACCCCCGCCACGCTTGGCCCGTACCGCACGCTGGAATTGAAGGAGATGATGGCGGGAACCTGGCCGGCGGTGGGCAAGCGGACGGTGGGGAAGAAGGATTAACTGCGTGATACAATTCCATTCGGGGCCCTACCTGTTGGAAGAGGTTCTCCACGTCTGAAAGTGTGCTGAACGCCATTGCGTTCCGCTCCATTCCGTGAAATGAAGCCGACTTTATCTCAAGCCCACTGAACATTGGGGGTGTTTCCTTTCCCCCGCTCTTTGTGTATGCTCAACCGTGTGGAATCGTCGCACCACGTCACGAGGAGGTTCACGCCATGTTTCATCATCGTGCAAGCATGTTGTTGGTGTTGTGCCTGGGTCTGCTGGCCGCCGGCGCCCCGTATCTGAAGGACGATGCCGCCGATGTCGCCGCCGAGGACAAGAAGTTTGAAGGCACCTGGAACGTGGTCGGCCTGGAGGTCGACGGCCAGAAGCTCGGCGCGGAAAACTATGAGAACCAGACCTTCACCTTCAAGGGCAAGGAATACGTGCAGAAGAACGGCGATGATCTCGTTGAAGCCGGCACGCAGGACCTGAACCCCAAGAAGACCCCCAAGGAGATGGACATCAAGGTTACGGAAGGCATGACCAAGGGCCAGCTCCAACTGGCGATCTACGAAATCGAAGGTGACAACTGCAAGATCTGCGCCGCCGATCACGGCGATAAGGAACGCCCGAAGGAACTCAAGAGCACTGCCGGCAGCAAGCACATGCTCTTCACGCTGAAGCGGAAGAAATAACGGGCGCGGTTGCCCTCATCATCCAACAACGCTACCGGGGCAGACAGGCCATGTCTGCCCCGGCTTGTTGATACAGTATTTTTGGCAGTAGTCAGTGAGTCCCACCATGAATGGCGGCAACTGGTACATCCGGCAGTACGGCAAGGTGACGGGACCGTTCCCCTGGGAAAGGCTGCGCGCGATGAAGGCCGAGGGGCAACTCGGCAGTTTCTCCGAACTGTCCCAGGACCAGCAGAACTGGGTCAATGCACTCCAATTCTTCCCGCCGCCCCCGCCGCTGCCCAAGCCCAAACCGAAACCCGCGCCGGCTCCCGGGCCCAGCACCGTCCCGGAGAACAAAACGGCGGACATGCCGCTCTCCAGCCAGGGAGGGCACGGCCCGACGATGATGGGCCAGGTGGCGGAGGAGACCCTGGAACCGCTCCCGGACAGCGTGCCCCGGCCCCGCCCTTCCGGATCGGGCGTCCAGCATGCCGCGCCATCGAGCGGTGGCTCGTGGTACTACGCCGTGGACGAGCAGCAGTACGGCCCGGTCAGTTTCGATCAATTGCGCCAAATGGTCGCGCGGGGAACGCTGCGCGGCAGCGACATGGTCTGGGAGCAGGGCGGCCTGGATGACTGGCTTCCGGCCAGTTCCATACCGGAACTGGGTGCCCGGCCCAATCATCTGATCTGGATCATTCCCTTAGGCTGCTTTGTGCTGCTGCTGATCGCCATCGGCGTCATCAGCCTGATCGTCTGGGCGGTGAAGAAGTAAAGCCCGTTTGAGACTTTCCGTGCTTGCTCATTTGCCGCCAAATCCCCCAACGAAACCCATTACATTCAGCGCGATGCCTATGCCGCTGCTGATCAAGCTGATAATCAGCACAAGCTGAGCGTTGGAGCGCGCCTGCGGGTCGCGGCAAGTGGCGACGCCGATGATGGCGAAGATCAGCGCGAACACTCCACAGCACAAAGGAAATAGGATGAGCATGGGCAGTGATGTATTCGCGAACATCCCATCCAACCCGCCACTCCGCCCCCGGTCGCCGTCATCATCGTCATAGAGGCGGCGGCGCTTTTTCTTCTTTTTCTTGCGCGGCCGTTCTTCTTCCTCTGGCTCCGGCTCTCGACTGCGTACTGGTTCTTCCTGCTCTTCCTCCTGTTCCTCCTCAGGCTCATCGGCGAGGATTTCCCCCTGCAACACGACTTCGCCGGGGGCGATGAACGTGTTCTTGCACTTGGGGCACCGGACCCGTTTGCCCGCGAACTGATCCGGAACGGCCACGACCGCGGAACATGTTGGACAGGCGACACGAATTGGCATGAGTCACCTCAGCACGGAGAGATAATGGCACTTGCTTTGCATGAGCGGAACAGTCTTGGAGAGAGTATATCAGGAGAAGAGAGAGAAACGGCGCGAAAAAAGACTACCAAAATGTTTCGCCGCGCGGCGCAGCCACTTCTCCTCCGTCCCAAGCTCTGCTTGGGACGGAACTGCTCGCGAAGCTCTGCTTCGCCCCGCTACGACCGGGACGCGATCCTATTCTCGACGGGTTCAGCGAAGCAGAGCTTCGCAGGCAGTTCCGTCCCAAGCAGAGCTTGGGACGGAGGACATTTACGCGCTCTTGGAGCGGATCAACCACATATCCGATGACTGCTTGTTCGGCTTGGGCAGCCAAGCCGCCACATCGCATTCGGCGCGGAGACAGAGCAGGTCGTACAAATCATCACACTTGCGGGCGATGTTCATTCCCTGGTCCGTCCGCAACTGCGAGCGGCTGATGGACGGGTTGATGTTATTGGAATCGAGCTTGCCATCCACGAACGCTTCCATGGCCGGGATCGCTTCGAGTGACTGCACCTGTCCGTAATGGATGAACATCCAGTGCGGGTGTCCGCCGTACTTGCGCAAGAGCCGATCATAGGTGCGGAACCACATGATGTAGCCCCACTTCTCGTTCACGGCGAGCGGTGGTTGGTATTGCTCATGAGCATCCCGGAGAATGCTGTCGACGGTCTTGTCCGGCTCGCGGAAGATGACGAGGAAGCGGGTATTCTCCGGCAGGATGGGTTCCCACAGATGGAGCGTGACGTTAAAGCGCGGGTCCTTGTAGCAGAACGGCTGCTGCTCACTGTACCACTCCATCTGGTCTTTTTGCTCGACGGTCAGTTCCGGCGAGCGCAGCCAGCGTGGCGCCGCGAGCCAGTAGCAACGGGGGTCGGTGTGCGCGGGCGGACTGATGCGTGTGCGCAGCCGATTGAGCGTGGGCCAGCGGAACATCCGCTCCATGATGGCGTTGTTGAGCAGGTTCAGATGCTTGTCTTCGTAGTAGCCCAGAGGGTTGGCGATGGTGGCCTGGAGCATCTCCTTGCCCATGTAGGCGCCGGAGTGGCGGAACAACCCCGCGACCATGCTCGTGCCGCTGCGGCCCGAACCGAGGATGATGACATTGTGCATGGCGACTCACTCCTTCCGCAGCCAGGTCAGGGCGTCAATCCGCCCCAGACAGGTCAGGCCGAATTCCTTGGTTACCTCTTCGATGACGCAGGCCACATCCGGGTATTCACTGTCGTGAAAAGCAATGATGCCTTTGGAGATCACATGCGGATACCACAGCGTCGCATCCGCCCAGACGGCTTCATAGCGGTGGTTGCCGTCGATCCAGAGCAACCCGACGTTCGGCTCGGCCCAGGAACGCGCCACTTGATCCGACGGCAGACTGACGACGGCGACGAGATCGCCCAGGCCCAACTCCGTCATATAGCCGTACAGCGCCGCCTGATCGGGCGGACCGTAGCGTCCGCCCTTGGGGCCGATGAACTCAGCGTGCGGATCAATGGCATACACGCGATGCCCCGTCCCTTCACGCGAGCCACAGGCCAACGCTGCCGACGAACGACCCCGATAGCTGCCGATCTCCACCGTCACCGCCCCCGCCGGCACGGCGCGGGCCAGTTCCGCGAGCTTGAGCGCTTCCTCGGCAGTGATTTGTCCGGCGATGCCCATCACCTGCCGCAGCCACGGCGGACCTTTCGGCAGCGGCGGCAGCCCCTTATTGGGACGGAGCGAATGGCGGATTTTGCGCATCAAACCGATCATGAGTATTCCCCCAAAAGTCGTTGTGCCGTGCGCCGCAGGCGCGCGTGCCTCTCCAAATACGGCGGAGCGCATCACGATGTCAATCGCCAGTCCAATTCCCCAATCTCCGCTCCCGCCCCGCGTGCCTGCCACCATGCGGGCACGTCCGCCCAGGCCCGCAGCCGGCCCGTCAGGAACGGTAGGAAGTTCCCTTCATGCCAGCGTCGCCACGCCTTGCCCGCCAGCACCGCCAGATGCTTCGGCAGCGCCCGGCCCATGAGCGAGGCAGGCACGTTCCGCCAGAAGACCAGTTCCTCATTCCGCGATTGCTGTTCGAGCAAACGGCGGTGCGGCTTCTTGCCATAAGAAGCCGAGCCATGATGCAGAATGCGCGACGATGGTTCGTACCAGATTTCGCCCCCGGCGCGGCGCAGACGGAAGCCCACATCAATGTCGTCGAAGTACGCGCCGAACGCGGCCGGGAAGCCGCCCACGGCTTGCAGCGCTGCCTTACGGTAAAACGCCCCGCAACCGCTGGCGCTGAAAACCTGTCCCGCGCGGAGATATTTTGCGCTCAACCGTTGTCCATGCCCCCGCTTACGGGCCACACCGCCGAGGTAGTACGTGTCGCCGGCGGAGTCGATCACCTCGCCTTGGGGCCACTGCAATACCAGCGGCGCGACGGCGACGACCTTCTTATCTTCTAAGCGTTTCAGAGGGGCCACGGTCCAGTGCGCCTGTACTTCGGTATCATCGTTGAGCAGTTCAATTAACGGATATTTGGCTGCCGCGACCCCTGCATTGACCGCGCCGCAGAAGCCTTGCCGCCGCCCCAACCGCAGAACCTTAACCGGAGTAAACGCCGCCGCTGCCTTGGAGACAGCTCCCTTCGGGGAGGCATCATCCACGACCAGGATTTCCGTTTGGGCGGGAGCGTGACACAGCACGGAGCGAAGGCAGGCGGCGAGTAGATCAGTACGGCGATGGCAGGGGATGATGATCGAAAGAGGCATGAAGCGCATCCCCGCATTCATGGTTGGCGAGCGGCAGGGCGTAAGCCCGCCGTGCGTACAGTCCGCGACGGGCGCACGGCGGGCTTACGCCGCGCCGCTCGCCTTTTCTAATGCGGGGCGGCCATCCCCGCCACGTCCAGCACCCGTTGCAGCCGCATCCGTGCGGCTTCGGGCTGTTGCTGGAGAAGATCGTCGCAGACGCCCCGTAGCTGGCTACAAATGTGGGCGTCCCGGTGTTTGCCCCGCAATGTGAGCAAGCCTTGCCGCAACAAGGCCTCCACGCGGATGATCTGAGCCAGTCCCCAGAATTGCCAGCCGTGCAGATGCTTGCGGAAGTACGTCAGCGAGGCATGCCGCGTGATCGCCCGCATCGGCTCCGTCAGCGGGCGGTTCTGCAGCGGGTCCAGATGCACGGCTTCCAGCGTCGGCTCATAACACACTGTCCAGCCGCGCTCCATCGCCCGACGGCACAGGTCCACGTCCTCGTAGTAGAGGAAGTAGCTTTCGTCGAAGCCGCCGAGCTGTTCCATGCACTTGCGGCGAATGAGCATGCAACTGCCAGTGACCCACGGCACCTTCTGCCGCTCCGTGCCGCTGGGGACGATGTACTTGCGCGTCTTGCGCGGCTTGAGCAATCCCAGCACCATGCGCGTTAAGGACGGGAACAATCCGGTGGAAAGCTGCGTGGTGCCGTCGCGGTTGCGGAGCCGGAAGCCGACGACGCCGATGGGCGCGCCATGGGCGGCGTCCTCGTCCACGTCGCGCACGGCGGCGCAGAGGAAGTCCGCGAAGCCGGGGCACAGGACGACATCGGGATTGAGCACCATCAGCCACGGGCCTTTGCACCGCTGGAAGCCCGCGTTCACGCCCGCGGAAAAACCGCAATTCTCTTCCAGCCGCACGATTTTCACCCGTTCATAGGAACTCAAGCGATCTTCCAGCGGATGGCGCGGCGAGGCGTTATCGACGATGATCACTTCGAGATGGTCGCGGAAGATGTGCGCTTCGCCCAGGAGTTGGTCGACGAGGTGGGCCGTTTCCTCCCAGCGGCGGTAGTTGACGATCACAACCGACACCAGGGGTGTGGTCGCGATTGGCACCCGCTGCAAGGGAGCCACTTGCGAACGGGTAGCCAGCGGCAAGGCAACGGCCATGAGCGCAGTCCTCCGTGACGGCCTTCCCAGCCTCCAGCCGGGCAGCGGAACGGAGTATATGCCATGTTTTCCAAAATGGACAAGGCCAACTGGGCGTTGAACCGACAAGGAGGGGAAGATAAGGTGAGGGGAAGGCAGGAGACAAGGAGACAAGGAGACAAGGAGACAAGGAGACAAGGAGACAAGGAGAC